>Ga0134093_1000005_pt1 | contig 259076 bp, 226 predicted proteins | sample 4_1taG_FD_94452 | JGI IMG/M metagenome (GOLD analysis project Ga0134093, IMG submission 94452) | Switchgrass degrading microbial communities from high solid loading bioreactors in New Hampshire, USA - 4_13_20_68_A1 metaG | ecosystem: Engineered > Bioreactor > Semi-continuous > Anaerobic >...
ATTTTATGTCTACCTCACCTAGGTGGTCTTGTTGTCATGCGTTTCATTAACGTCAGGAGCCTAAAAAAATTTCTCAAAATTTTTATTATAAACTCTTGACTTTAATTAGCTGGTCTTTCTCTTTAACATCTCTTATACATGAGTTATTTATTTTTATTTCTCTTCACATTATTTCATTGTTCCATTATGAATTATTATATTAAAATTTCGGAGCATAATAAACATTGTAATTATTTAAATTGTGATGTTTACAAGGAGATGGTGTTCATGATACAGAACTTTCGGGTACTGAATATAAAAGACACTGAAAATCCTTCGGAAACGATACTCTCCAATATAGTGCCTTCAAACGTGACCGCTGCAAGCACCAAAAACATCACTGCCAATACATCCAGTCAGCAAGAAATCATCGACAACTTCGACACTTTTATAGAAAAAAGAAATAAGGAGTCTTAAGACTCCTTATCTCTTTTTTGGTGGGCCTTCAGGGACTCGAACCCCGGACCAACCGGTTATGAGCCGGTTGCTCTAACCAACTGAGCTAAAGGCCCGTTTGGCTCCTCAAGTAGGACTCGAACCTACGACCCTGCGGTTAACAGCCGCATGCTCTACCGACTGAGCTATTGAGGAACGTTTATTGATGCATCAAGCATCAGAAACAAGTAATATTATACTTAGGAATTTAATCAAGGTCAAGAATTGTTTTTATTCCATTACAGCAAATTATTATTAATTTTCTATAATTTTTAATGAATTTCTTCCAAATTCGCGGATATGTTTAATGTTGATATATTTTTATTCTAACGGACAAGTTGATATTTTTAATAAGCAAAATACTGAAGAACCATTACAAATCAAGTTTTAGAGCCTGTTAATATAACAAAGGAAGGGAAATATCCTCTTATACAAAGTTAGTTTTGCCCTTCCTCCAAGGAATATTTACACGCTCTGTATCTTAAGACTTAAGCTTCGGCAGCTTTCCCCAACACATGCTTTATTCACCCCTACTGAACTAATTAGTGTTATATGGGGTCTTATTCCGATATTCCAACAGTAATTCTCTCAGCTTTGTAGCATGCATTCCTTCATCTTCGGCAAACTGTTTAAATACCTCTTTAACCTTCTCATCCTCTATCCGTTTTGAATACATCTCGTAATCCCGAACCATCTCCATCGAGTTTTCCCATGCCCTCAAAAGCCGGTCATAGGTCGTAATCTCAACTTCATTTCTATTCATTTCATCCATACAATCATCTCCTGTGTATAAAAAACTATTTCAATATTCATATAGTGCTACATGCAACATAATTTTATACAGCTTTCTGAAATTTCAAATATTAATTATAAATATCCATGATTAATAGAATTTTATTCTTCCTATGTTTAAACATGCTTAACAATTTTTTTAAATATTTTTCAAAAACATATTGATTTTTATTGTTCAATCTATTAATATACTACTAGTATATTAATTATACTCCCCTAGATCCCGTAAATTAGTATATAACAAATTTACGGGATATTTTTTATCCTTTGAAACAACAAAGGTAAAGAAAAACTCGATTACTAAAAATCGAGTTTACTCAAGATAATCTTTAAGTTTTTTACTTCTGCTGGGATGTCTCAACTTTCTCAACGCCTTAGCCTCAATCTGTCGAATTCTTTCCCTGGTAACCTGAAACTCTTTTCCTACTTCTTCAAGGGTTCTGGCTCTTCCGTCATCCAAACCGAAACGCAGCCTTAAAACCTTTTCCTCTCTTGGTGTCAAAGTGTCAAGTACATCTATAAGCTGTTCCTTCAATAGAGTAAAGGCTGCAGCTTCTGACGGTGCAGGAGCATCATCATCGGGTATAAAATCACCGAGATGGCTGTCTTCCTCTTCACCGATTGGTGTTTCAAGAGAAACCGGTTCCTGCGATATCTTCATTATTTCCCGGACCTTTTCCACCGGCATATTCATCTCTTTTGCTATCTCTTCAGGGTGAGGATCTCTGCCAAGCTCTTGCAAAAGCTGCCTTGATACCCTTATAAGCTTGTTAATGGTTTCCACCATGTGTACAGGTATCCTTATAGTTCTTGCCTGATCTGCAATAGCCCGGGTTATAGCCTGCCTTATCCACCATGTGGCATAAGTACTGAATTTAAACCCTTTTCTATAATCAAACTTTTCCACTGCCTTTATAAGCCCAAGATTTCCTTCCTGAATTAAATCAAGAAATAACATACCTCTTCCCACATATCTTTTGGCTATACTTACAACCAACCTTAAATTAGCCTCTGCCAATCTTCTCTTGGCCTCTTCATCTCCCTCAGCCATTCTCTGGGCAAGTTCAATTTCTTCATCAGCACTCAAAAGAGGTACCTTTCCAATCTCCTTCAAATACATTCTGACGGGATCATCTATACTTATCCCTTCAGGTATGGTAATATCAAAATCCTCTTCTGTAAGCTGAATATCTTGCATTTCAGCTTCAATATCTCCGACAATATCTATTCCCGCATTCTCCAATGCTTCATAGACCTTCTCTATTTGATCCGGTTCAATATCAATTTCATCAAATGCATCCATAATTTCTTTATATGTCAGCATTCCCTTTTGCTTACCTTTTTCCAATAGATCAAGCACAATCGCTTTTACATCATTATTGGGTTTCACTTACTGCCCCTCCGTTCGTTAAAATATATCTCTCTATTTGCTCTTCTTTTTTAACAATATTGATTTAAGTTCAAGTTTTAGCTTCTCTACATCCTCCTGAGAATGATTTTGAGATGTAGAAAGAAGCTCGAGTATCTCTTTTTCGCGTTTATCCAGTCGGTACATTTCCATCCTTCTAATTATATCCATTACTGCCTTGTTGTTATCATCAAAATTGCATTCCCCCTGTATTAATCTTGCAAATATGTCTGAAAGTCCATCGCCAACCAAATTAATAAGTTCTGCAGGAACAATTCCCCTATTATTTTCAAGACGGCTAAATACTTCCTTTGCTATTTCTTTATCCTTCTCATCCTCAAAATCTTCAGGATTCAGCCTGTCTTTAACAACCCTGTAAACCGAGTTGTCAATACTCAAAACACTAAGCAATATTCTTTCACATTCTATAACCTTTTCAAATTCACTGTTTCCTTTCTTCCTGACATTCTTTAACTTGTTTGCTTCAATATTTGAAACTGTCCTAAAGCCCTTCGCCGGTTTTACCCTTTTCAATACTTCTGCATATATTGATTCTTCACTTATTTCATATTCTTTCGATATCTTTTTTATATACATTTCTCTTTCCATATTGTTATCCACTTTAGATAACAACTCTGCTGCTTTATTTAGAAAACTGATCTTCCCATCAGTAGTATTTGTATCTATATCCTTTTTTAATATCCTTATTTTATATTCAACCAACGAAAGAGATTCTTCCAATAATTTCTTAAACGCCTCAGGTCCGTTTTTCTTAATAAACTCATCCGGGTCTTTGCCGTTTGGTATTATCAGCACCTTAACATTACAGCCTATATCATTTAATAAATCAAGGCCTCTCATGGTAGCTGCCTGCCCTGCAGAATCAGCATCATAGGAAATTATTATCTCTTCAGCATATTTTTTCAGCAATCTGCCCTGACTCTCAGTTAAAGCAGTACCCAAGGATGCTACAGTATTTATTATTCCATACTGGTGTAAGGATATTACATCCATATATCCTTCTACTATAATTATTCGTTTTTCTTTAGAATTTTTGGCAAAATTCAGAGCGTATAAATTTTTTCTTTTATTGTAAACTAGTGTTTCAGGAGAATTCATGTATTTAGGAGAACCGTCATTTATTATTCTTCCCCCGAAACCTATTAAATTTCCCCTTACGTCAAATATTGGGAAAATAATCCTCCCTCTGAATCTGTCAAAAAAACTCCCATTGTTCTTACCTTTAATTACCAGACCACTTTCAAGGAGTATATCATCATCATATCCCTTTTTTCTTAAATATCTGTATAAAATATCCCATTCCTCGGGTGAATAGCCTATTCCAAACTTTCTGGCTATGTTTGGGCTGATTTTACGACGATTCAAATATTCTCTTGCCTGAGAGTTCTTTAGATCCATTAACTGTTCATAGAAAAAGCGTGCCGCTTCAATATTAATCTTGAGTAAATCCTGCTTTTTCCTGGCGATTGTCTTTTCTTCTTCACTATCTCCTTCTGGCAACGGTATCCTTGCCCTCTCAGCAAGAAATTTAATAGCCTCAATATAGTCGAAGTTTTCCGCTTCCATAATAAACTGGATGACACTTCCACCCTTGCCGCAACCAAAACAATAATACAGCTGTTTTCCAGGATCTACACAGAATGAAGGGGTTTTTTCGTTATGAAACGGACATAGTCCAAAATAGTTTTTACCTTTTCTTTCAAGCCTGACATACTCCCCTACAACAGCTAAAATATCATTGCTAATTCTAATATCTTCTATTAATTCTTCTGAATAATGTTTATGCATTCCATACTCTTCTTTCCAAAACAACTCCTTTTACTACCGAATAGTTATATTGCATTTAGCTTTATCCCTTATACAGTAATACTTAGGATAATGCAAAACAATGCTCATTGATTCACAAACTACTCAACCCTTTATTCAAACGGTTTGAGGCAACTCATATCAAAGAATTCTTTATTAAAGAATCTTCGACATATTTGCTGATATTCCTTCTTTTTTTTGTCAAATGTTATAATATAATTATCAGTTATATTATAAGTTATATTATCAGTTATATTACCAGTATGAATTTTACAATATGATTTATTTCTATTCTTCATAAAATCAAATTTTCCTTCTTTAATTAAATCAAATATTTTAATAAAACAAATATTTTTAGATATTCTTTCATCTTTCCTGCCAATTTATACATTAAAAGCCTTAGACCAGTAATTTCACCAGGCCTAAGGCTTTTTTATACATCTTGCATATTATCGGGTTCATGTCACTTTAGTGCCAAGGTTCAGGAATAAATATCTCATGAAACTTTCTTATCGCATATCTATCGGTCATACCGGCTATATAATCGCAAACCACCCTGTCCAAGTCCATGGTTTGAAGCATCTTCTTTGCCTCATCGGAAAGAAATTCAGGCTTTGATTTAATATATTTATACAGCTCCCGGATAATGTTTTTTGCCTTCATTTCGTCTTTTTTTGCTTCCGATCCCACATACACGTTTTTAAACATAAACTCCCTTAATTCATCTTTGGCTTCCCTAAACTCATCACTCATAGATATTTTATCTTTATCTTTACTATTTTCAATAATATTCAGTATCATATTGTTTATTCTCTTACTTGATTTTGTACCGAGCACCGCAGTACACTCTTTAGGGAGGTCCTCCTCGCTAAGGACTCCTCCTCTGATGGCATCATCTATATCGTGATTTATATAAGCAATTTGATCAGCAAATCTTACCGCTTGGCCCTCCAAGGTCGATGGAAGAATACTTCCCGTATGGTTTCGAATACCGTCCCTGACTTCCCATGTTAAATTAAGTCCTTTATCTCTTTCCAGCACATCCACAACCCTAAGACTCTGCTCATTATGTCTAAAACCATAGGGGCATATCTCATTTAAAACCATCTCACCGGCATGGCCAAAAGGGGTGTGTCCCAAGTCATGACCCAGTGATATTGCTTCTGTAAGATCCTCATTAAGTCTGAGACTTCTGGCTATAGTTCTTGCAATTTGCGACACCTCAAGGGTGTGAGTCAATCTGGTCCTGTAATGGTCCCCTTCGGGAGAAAGAAAAACCTGAGTTTTATGCTTTAACCGTCGGAAGGATTTTGAATACAATATCCTGTCCCTGTCTCTTTGGAACCTGGTTCTAATATCACATTCCTTTTCTTCGTGCTCCCGACCCTTTGATTTCGAACTTCTTTGGGCAAAGGGCGACAATATTTTATCTTCAAACCTTTCCTGTTCTTCTCGTATTAGCATGCCAGTCCACCTCCCTGGTTAAATGGTAAATTGCTTCGCCTCTCTTATGTCTCTCTTATATTATATTATACCAGAAGGCAAATCTGCTGCTCAACTTGCCAATCAGAAAAAATTAACATTTACTCTCAAAAAAAGCCCAAGAGTTCAATGCTCTTGAGCTTTTTTATTTAGTGGGATTTCACTAAGTGAACTTAGAGTATTTCTTCAATAATTAACTCCGTCTTATTCAACAAATCAATATAATTTCCATCAACCCTAACAATAGGTCTGGAAACATGCCACGGGTTAATATACACAATTTCACATACCTGTCCGTTATTAAGCCTTGCAAAATCACCTATATAATACGAAGCCAGGTTATTCAGCAAAGCATTAACCACCTTTATGTCCAGTTTCCCGATTGCTTCTTGCTCCATCATTCTAAATACTTGAAAAGCACTTTCTCTTCCTTTATATACCCTGTTGGACGTCATTGCATCATATATATCAGCAACAGCTAATATTTTCGCATATTTATGTATCTTATCTCCTTTAATTCCCACGGGATATCCGCTTCCATCTTCTCTCTCATGATGCATAAGAACTGCAGTACATATATCCTTGCTTATATCCTTCTCCTTTTCCAAAATTCTATATCCGTAAACAGTATGCTTCTTGATTTCCTCATACTCTTCCTCGGTAAGCTTTCCCGGCTTGTTTAAAATCTCCGGCGGTACTTTCACTTTTCCTATATCATGAAGCAGCCCTGCCTGAACCAGCTTCTCAATTTCCTTCGAATCAAGACCGATCCATTTTCCCAAAAGCATGGACAGAAGCGAAACATTTACACTGTGAGTATATAAATAGTCATCCGTACTCTTTATTTGATTCAAACACTTTACAATATCTTTCTTTTCGCCTGCATTTATAACTACCGAATCGGCAATATCATTTACCTTTTTCATATCAATGCCGTTTCCGTTCCCCAAGTCGTGAAGTATGTATTTTACACTATCGATATTTTCATTGTATTGGGTTTTAAAATTATCTTCCGTTTCCTGTACCGGAACATCATTCTTATCACATAAAACTTGTATTCTGGATAAATTTAAATTGCTGAGTTTTCGTATTGTATGCTCATCAAGAACCGTGCCCTCCGAAACCACTATAGCTCCATAATCATTTACTATGGTTTCGGCCAGCATCATACCGGGCTCCAGTTCATATGAAAATAGTGCCATTTTTGGCATGTATCTCACCTGCTCACAGTTATTTTACCAACCCATTTATATTTGTTTAATTTTTTATCGGAAAAATTTCCTGACAACTTTACTCGATATTATTAAGAGTTCATTAAATAATCGAATAGAAAAATACTCCAGAAACTTAAGTGCATTATTATTTTTTTCCACACATTAATAGTATGGATCCTTATTCTGTTCTCAATGATGGTAAACTTTTTTCATTGAAGGCAGAAGTGTATTATGTTAACATAAAAAGAGTTCAATACAGCTTCGGAATATTTCCATGAGACGAACTTTTTTTATTTGGCAAGATTCCAATAGGCAAGCATAAAAGCTTCTTGCTCTGAAAAATTAATAAAAGGGGTGATTGTGAGGCATGCAATCCAACAATTTTAAAAATATAGAGAAAATAACGGAAAAATTCAATAAAATGAACCATCTATCCAGATTAATAATAAAGTATGGTACTCAAGTATTCATGCTAATGTTTTTTCTTGGGGCATTGACCGTCTTATTATATAAAACAATACTTACCGCCAATGATTATGCTTTTTATCTGGGAACCCAGATAATTAAAATGAGCTTTTCCGTCTTTGCAGAATCAATTATCGGTAGCATACTTATTGATTTTTTTGCCTCAAATAATTAAAAAATTGAAAATCCGTCTTTGGATTTTCAATTTTTTTATTTCATAAACTTATGTTTCACCATGTATTTCCTCATCCTTTACATCAATAATTTTATTTCTTTCATCAACAAAAACTATTTTCGGATTATAGGATTTTGCTTCTTCTCTATCAAAAATTCCATAAGATATTATTATAATTATGTCCCCCGGATGCACAAGCCTTGCTGCCGCACCATTAAGACAAATCATTCCGCTTCCTCTTTCACCTTTTATAACATAGGTTTCAAAACGATTGCCGTTATTGTTATCGACAATCTGAACCTTTTCATTTTCCATTAAATCGGCTGCTTCCATCAAATCCTCATCAATTGTTATACTCCCTACATAATTCAGATTTGCTTCGGTAACAACCGCACGATGAATTTTCGACTTCATAAGAGTAACAAACATTTTTCACACCTCCACTATGGCATTGTCAATCAGTCTGGTATTTCCAAACTTGACCGCCAACGCTATTAAAACCCTTCCCTTTAAAAACTCACCAATAGAATCGAGCGTATCCGCATTCACTATTTCGACATAATCGATTTGTGCACCCTTTTCCGACTTTATTCTGTCAACTATATACTTCAATATATTTTCTTTTCTATTTTCACCGTTTTTTATAAGCTCTTGAGCCTCAAACAACGACTTGGACAATATCAATGCAGATTTCCTTTCTTCGGTGCTCAAATACACATTTCTTGAACTCATGGCAAGGCCGTCCTCTTCACGCACTATCGGACAGGTTACAATTTCGACATTCATATTGAGATCTTTAACCATCTTATTTATCACCACAACCTGTTGTGCATCCTTCTGCCCAAAATATGCCCTGTCCGGTTGAACAATATTAAAAAGCTTGTTTACAACTGTAGTAACACCTTTAAAATGTCCCGGCCTTGTTCTTCCGCAAAGAATCTTTGTAATATCCTCAACTTCCACATAGGTCTTATAACCGTCCGGATACATCTCCTCCACGGAAGGGGAAAACACCACATCCACTCCTGCAGCTTCAGCCATTTTAATATCCCTTTCAATGTCCCTGGGATATCTATCAAAATCTTCATTGGGTCCAAATTGCGTAGGATTAACAAATACACTCAATACAGTAAAGTCATTATGTTGTACTGACATATTCACCAGCGACATGTGCCCTTCATGAAGATATCCCATGGTAGGCACAAGCCCGATCGTCTTCCCCATACTTTTTTGTGACCTTATTATCGCTTTAATGTCATTTATACTTTCAATCAATCTCATATTATTAGCTCCCAACTTTAAGTTTATTATATATCAAAATTAGTTTTCTCCAGCTCTTTTACCACTGCTTCATCCACAATAAACGAATTTTTTTCCGTAGGAAATACTCCCTTTTGAACTTCATCTATATAACTTTTTACTGCACCCTCTATAGCACTTCCCATATCAAGGTATTTCTTTACATGCTTTGGAGTAAAATCCCTAAACATCCCCGTTAAATCCTGTATAACCAGTACCTGACCGTCACAGTCCGGGCCGGAGCCTATTCCTATTGTCGGAATATCCAATCTTTTCGAGATAAACTCTGCCACCTTATACGGAACACACTCCAGGACTATTGCAAATACCCCTGCCTTTTGCAGCAGCAACGCATCCCTATAAATCTTTCTTGCAGTCTCCAGGTCTTTTCCCTGTGCCTTGTGCCCCCCAAAAACATTTATTGACTGGGGAGTATATCCTAGATGGCCTATTACAGGTATGCCCGCACTTATTATGGCTTTAACATCCTCTACAATTTCCTCTCCGCCCTCAAGCTTAACGGCTTTGCAGCCTCCTTCCAAGACTAATCTTCCGGCGTTTCTAACGCTGTCATGCTTTCCTGTGTGATAGGACAAAAACGGCATGTCTGAAATCACCAGAGCGCGCTTTGCACCTCTTGAAACAGCTTTAACATGGTGCACCATATCGTCCATTGTAACCCTTGTAGTGTCCTCATATCCCAGCACAACCATCCCCAAGGAATCTCCTACAAGTATGGAATCCACTCCTGCTTCGTCAAGGATTTTGGCTGTAGGATAATCATAAGCTGTAAGCATACTGATCTTTCGGCCCGTCTTTTTTGATTCTTTAAAATTTGCAACTGTAAATTTGCTGTTCATATTATACATCCCCTTTATTCTTTACTAATCAGCATGCCTTGACAAATATATCAAAAATAGCCAATCCGGTAGGATTGACTATAGTAATCAATAATTAAACGATATATTTTTTCAAGCCATCCTGTCTCCGTCCAAAAATGGATCAAAGCATGAATCTTCGTTTTAATTTAATATCTGCCGTGCGGTTCATATTGATACCACCGAACTATAGTTAAATATTAGCACAGTCTAAAACATAAATCAATATATTTTTCAAAAAGGAAACATATTGAACGGGTGCATAAAAAATAGGATTTCTTGTTTAAGAAACCCTATTTTATCGTTATATAAAACTTTAGTTATTTCTCCTCTTATGCCTTTGCGGGCTTAGCACCGGCCTTTTTATTTGCCTCTCTCTGTCTTAATGCCACCCACAATGGGCTTGCTATGAATATCGATGAATAGGTTCCGGCTACAATTCCGATTAGGAGCGGGAATGTAAATTCCTGTATTGAACCGATTCCGTTATACACTGCAAACAAGAATATGGTTAAAACACACAGTACTGTAGTTACCGTTGTATTTATAGTTCTTGACATTGATTGGGTAATACTTTTATTTACAAGGCCGTCAATAGTATCCTTCCTGGAAAATCTTGAGTTTTCTCTTATTCTATCATAAATAACTATAGTGTCGTTTATTGAGTATCCCAATATGGTCAATACCGCAGCTATAAAGGAATCGTTAACGGGTATATTAAATATGGCATATACAGAAACCATAATTGCTATATCGTGAATCAAGGCAATAACAGCTGTAAATCCTGCAAGAAGACCGGACATAATATTAAACCTGATCCATATATATAACAGCAGCATAATCGCAGCCACAAAAACCGCCAGCAAACCTCTGTTTTTAAGTTCCTTTCCTATTGAAGGATCAACATCCCTTACTTGCATTTGTCCGTTTTCTTCTTTAACATTGAATTGACTCTTTATTTTTTCAATTACAATGTCCCTTTCCTCATTGGAAAGCTTTCCGCTGGATGTCAAAACCAGAAAGTCAACGTTCTTGTTATCTTGATTTGCATCCAATGTGCTGGATTTTTGACCGTGAACTTTTTTACCTATGGCATCCGAAGCTACCGAACCCGCCTTATCTGCGTCAAAGTCTCCGTTCTCCATTTCAATCTCTATTCGAGTTCCTCCACGGAACTGCACATCAAGGTTAAGACCTCCTCTAACTACCATTGCTACAATACCGGCCAGTATAATCAAACCGGACAATAACATTGTATATTTTTTCTTACCGACAAAATCAAACATTTGCAGCACCTCCTTTAGCACCAAACAACCACGGCTTTCTCAATCCCTGTATTTGTGATACCGTATTCAGCATAATTTTTGTAGCAAATATAGCAGTAATAAAGTTTAGTATTATACCGACTCCGAGGGTAAATGCAAAGGACTGTACTGCTCCGGTTCCTATAAAATAAAGCACTGCAGCGGTAATCAATGTGGTTATGTTACCGTCAAGAACCGCAGTTAACGCGGCTTTAAATCCGGAATCGATGGAAGACTGCACGGTCTTTCCATTTCTAATTTCTTCCTTTATTCTTTCGAATATTATAACATTTGCGTCAACACTCATACCTATGGTAAGAATAATACCCGCTATACCCGGAAGTGTAAGGGACATACCCGTTAATGCAATCACCAGTATAATACCCGTGATCTGCCCTAAAAGGGATATGCACGATATTAAACCGGGAAGTCTGTAAAACATAATCATAAACAGCCAGATAAGAATCAATGCAACTATTCCGGCAAGTATACTTATTGTAAGTGCACTTTCTCCGATGATTGGACTAATGGCATTGATATCTTTTGCCTCAAGGTTAAAAGGCAACGCCCCGGCACTGATAACTGCTGCCAGCTCTTTTGCTTCTTTCATAGCCTGGTTGCGTTCGTACACTCCCAATTCGATAACCGCATTATCTTTACCGGTTATCTGTTGGTTGACAATCGGCGCATTTATCATATAATCATCAAGATATATTGCAATTCTCTTACCAATAAGTCTTCCTGTTGCTTCCTCAAACTTTTTTGCTCCCTCATCACTGAATATCAGCCTTACATAGGGCATACCGGTCTGCGGATTTGTCTCCGCCCTGGCTTCTACTATTTCACTTCCCTGAACCACTATCCTGTCGGTCATGACATAAGCTCCGGTTTCAGGATCAATCTTGTCCTCATCAACTTCCCTGAAGGAAAGCATAGCCATTGCTCCCAAATCCGCCATTGTTTCATAAGGATTAAGGCTTGTGGCATCTTTCTTATATGGAATCTCAACCAAAACCCTTTTATTAACCCTATCTACATTTACGTTTTTATCATAAACCTGCTTTGCTTCCAATCTTTTATCTATTATTCCCTTTACGGTATCCAACTGGTCATCGGTAGGTTCTACGCCTTCGGGTGCCGTAAGAACCGCACTGACTCCACCACGAATATCGATACCATACCTTATTTGGTCATACGCTCGTTCCATTTTAAAACTTATTCCCGGAACATTAAATCCTGCTATTACAACAGCAGTTACAATAGCAATTACTGCAACAACCAGGAAGCATTTAATCCCGCTGCTTGCTTTCATCTGTTAAATTCCCCCTTTTTCAATCTTGTCCACATGTGGTTATTATATAACTATAATAAATCGACGTCAATATACTATTTTTTCTTATATACACACCATCAGTAAGCCTTTTCATATTCATCAAGCTTCACTACAGTAAATATGTTCCATTGATAATGAGCTGAAACTTAAGACCTAAAAACTCTGCAGCTCTTCTGTTCATGGTCATTCTGGCCAAAAATATTTCAAAATAATCCATTACGGGACAAATTTTTGTATCGATGCGAAGTTCCAGTACGACAAGATTTTTTTCTCGGTCAATAATGACATGGGAACTTTCGACCGCATAATTTACCCGGTCGTGAATATCAAAGGTCACGATATCATTATTTCTTACCCGGGTTCTGTGAACATCGGACTTGTCCGCAATAATCAAAGCTGCCGAAATATTGCTTACGGCTGCCCCGGTGTTCTCGTCGTGATTGCCTATGGCCAGCATTATCTCTGCAGCCTCGCCGTAGCTCATACCCATCTTAGTTAAAATATTGTAAGCCAATATAGCCCCGGAATGGGCATGATCCACCCGGTTTACCGCATTTCCGATATCATGAAGGTAGCCCGCAATTTTTGCAAGCTCCACCTCTCTATCGCTAAAGCCCAGCTTTTCAAGAATCTCTCCTGCTGTCTTCGATACCAGCCCCACATGCCTGTAGGAGTGTTCGGTATATCCCAAAGCAGCAAGCTGCTTGTCACCTATCTCCAAAAAAGAATTTACTTCTTCGTTATTCTTTATATCCTCTAAAGTAATAAGTCCCATAAAAGCCCTCCCAGTATATAAAAACTATATATCCTGTGCTTTTATCCACAATGCACATTCAACCCTCTTCTTCTCCAGTTCACAGCCAATGTTGTAGGGTATGTTGATATCGCCGTTAAACTGGTATGAATTTGCCGCACATCCTCCGCTGCAATAAAATTTTACCCAGCAGCTATCGCAGTCCTTTCTGGTATATACATTGGAGTTCTTGAAATAATTTTGAATATCTTTGTTTAAGGTACCGTCCAATACATTGCCCATTTTAAACTTGCCGTTGCCCACAAATTGATGGCAAGGATAAATATCTCCCTCCGGAGTAACGGCAAGGTATTCATGTCCGGAACCGCATCCACTAAGGCGTTTGATTATGCATGGACCCTGGGTCAAATCTATCATAAAATGGAAAAAGTTAAAGCCTTTACCCTCCTTCCTTCTTCTGACAAATTCCCGGGCAAGCTTTTTATATTCTTCAAACAGCTTCGGAAGGTCTTCCTCTCTTAAATCAAGGCCGCTGTCCTTGGCTGCCACCACCGGTTCCACGGATATCTGCTCAAAACCCTCATCAGCCAAATGAATAACATCCTCTGAAAAATCCAAATTTTCCCTGGTAAAGGTTCCTCTTACATAATAATTGTCCTGCTTTCTTAACTGTGCCACATGCTTGAACTTCGGCATTATACTTTCATAACAACCGGTACCGTCGACCCTTAGGCGCATTTTGTCATTTACTTCTTTTCGGCCGTCAATGCTTAGGACAATATTTTGCATATTTTCATTTATATATTTTATATTTTCTTCATTTAACAGCAACCCATTAGTCGTCAATGTAAACCTGAAATTTTTTCCACATTCTTTTTCTTTGCTCCGGCCATACTCCACAATCTCTTTTACCACGTCAAAATTCATCAGAGGTTCCCCGCCAAAAAAATCCACTTCAAGATTTCGGCGATTTTTTGACTTTTCAATAAGAAAATCAATGGCCTTTTTTCCGACCTCAGAACTCATCATTGTCCTTTCACCGCCAAAGTTTCCGGTGGAAGCAAAGCAATATTTGCACCTTAAATTGCAGTCATGGCTAATATGAAGACACAAAGCCTTTACTACGGATTCCCTCTCATTCTTCGACACATAATTTCGATAAGGATCCTCTGAATAGAGAAGCCCTTCGGCCTTAAGACTGTCAAGCTCTTCTAAAGCCTCATCAATATCTCTGGCATCATACTTTAACGATAATTTCTCCTTTATTTCTTCGGGAGTAAACTTTTGATAATAATCCAATATATCATAGGATATGTCATCAACAACATGCACGGCACCACTGTTGACATCAACAACGATGTTAGTGCCCATCAACGAAAACTTGTGTATCATTGTTTTCCCACTTTCCCCTCTTTTCACATATCATTATATTAATTTTTCTGGCTGTGCTCCGATTTTGATCATTTTTTGAGATACACTATACTACTAAAAAAGCTCGAGGCATCGAGCCCCCATCGCTTTTTAGTCATTTCACTTCGTGAAATCCTACTAAAAAAGTGAAAAGCGAAATCTCCTTTCACTTTTCACTTCTTTTATTTTATCTGAATCACAATTTGCTTTTTGTAAAAGCACAGCTAAAAACTCTTATGGCAAAACACCATTATGTAAAAGGATTATTTCTTTTCGCAGCTTTGATTGGCTACTGTGCAGGAAGTCTTGCATGCCGATTGGCAAGAAGTCTGACATTCACCGCAACCGCCTTTTTTCAAGCTGTCTTTTAATGTTGAACCGTTTAAAACCTTGATATGTTTCATTTATTTTCCCTCCATAGTGTAATGTACAGGATGTATTATAGCATAAAACCTCTTTGATGCAAAGAATATTATAAAATTTCTTTATCATTCTATGACCAAATGTTATATCCAGATGGCCTTTATCCTATATATGCATATATAAAGTTCATAATTATCTGTCCTACACTTGCCCTGTTTGCAGTATCTTGAGGAGCATATAAATTATTACCTACACCTGCAATCAATCCGTACCGTTTCATATCGGCAACTGCCTCCTTTGCCCAGGAACTGATTTTATCATCATCGGCAAATTCAGCATACTCCTTTGCATCCAAATTAATCCCTTTATACTGCATGTATTTACGCAGCATGACCGCCATTTGCTCACGGGTAATTAAATCGTCAGGTCTGAACAAACCGTCACCGTATCCGGAAATAATGCCTTTGTCGGCAGCCCAAGCAATTGCCGGACCATACCACATATTTATATCAACATCGGTAAAGGCAGATGTCTTATAACCGGATAAATCTGCTCCGTCAAGCTTTGACAACACTGTCGCAAACATTGCTCTCGTCATGCCACCGTTAGGATCGAATATTTCATCCCCTATTCCTGAGAATATGCCTCTTGAGGAAATAAAATCAATCGTGTTAACTGCCCAGTGCCCATCGATATCGTTAAAGTTCTTCTTATTGTTTATAACACCATAAGTCCCAGGTTCCGATATCAATATAATCATTGCATTGTCTTTGTATACGGAGAATGGCATTACAACATCCTGTCCATCTTTTTTGAGAACACCCACATGTGAATTTCCGCCGTCTTTGTATGGCAAAGTAAGAATAACGGGTTTGGATAATTCGCTGATGTCTTCTTCATTTATAGTGACACTGCCATCCGGATTTAATTTTAGTTCAGTTTCTTTTCCGTTAAGAAGTATTCCATCACCTTCAGTTACCTGGGAAGCTCCGGACTCAACCGTAACGGTCAATACAGGATTACTTCCTCCGCTCATAGTAAATGTCAGTGTGGCTTGTCCATCCTCAAGGGTTTCTAAATATGCTGCTTTTATAGTAAACATATTTCCGTTCACAATATAATCCTGGTTGGGAATTAGTTTATAACTGCCGTTCTTAATTTCGCGGAATGCATAGCTTCCAGAAGAAAGCTTAACCGTAATATCCGCTGGCGCAGATTTATCGAACTTAAACTCGCTGACATCCAGAGTCGCTGAAATAGTATTATCGCTTCCACCGGAACTTCCGCCGGTATATCCTCCACCGCCGGTTACATTATAACTAAACCGTGCTTCAAGCATCCTTTCCTTTGAAACTGTGAATGTGTACGTAGCACCTGCTCCATCAATTTTTCTGCCACCCTCATACCAACCTTCAAATGTATAATTGGTATTTGGCCTTGCAGTCAATGTCACTTCTGTTCCGGACGCAAAGGTACCGGCTCCTGAAACTGTACCACCTGTACCTGCCTTTGCGGATATTTTATACAAGACGGAAGAATCAGCTACAGTCACGGTTATTGTATCAAATACTTCATCCGTAACTTTTGATGTAATAGTTGTAGTACCGGGTCTAAGCGGAGTTACCAATCCTTCTGAATCAACATGTACCACATCCGGATCTTCAACTGACCACAGGACATTTTTTATTGAAGAATTTGCCGGATAAATATTCGTACCAAGTTGAACACTGTCGCTGTCAACCGAATCAAAATGAAGCTTATTTACTGAAATATCTACCGATGTCGGCTGTATAATTTTAACCTCTTCCATAATTCCTTCCGGATTCACATCCGTTTCATCAGGATTTTTGGTGATGACGTAAAACTGTTGGTTATCTTCAGTGTTCCAATCTTCTTCAAGGGATTCTAATTTGAAGAAGTAAGTCTTAGTATTGGACTCATCAAATTGCACTTGGGTTTTATCTATTTGATATAAATATTGAACATTGGCATCATTGCTAACTTCTCCAATGTTTTTTATATCCAAGACAATCCCTTCGGGAGAATCCTCTCTTATACTTATAGCAGCATGTGCCACTGTATTTGCTTCATTTCTTGCCGTTAATGCAAATACAACAGAATCTCCAAGGTCATAGGTATCTAAGCTTAATGAAACGTCCACATGCCCTAAAGTAATTTGTGTCCTGTTATTATCCGGTTTAGAATCTTCATCGATATTAACCGTTACATCCGCTACTGTTACACTATTAATAGATGATATATCAATATCCTCCGTTAATTCTATTTGCTCTCCCGGGTTCAGCGACACATCCAATGTTTTATATAAATAGTTATTACCGTTAGCATCTACACTTAATTCAATTGACGGAATCACCGAATCACCGTTATTGGCCAGATAGATTGTCAATGGTTGCTTATTGCTTTGTGCATTTGCCTTATCGACTGCCGCATATAGTAATTCAACATCATTATGTGGATAAATTGTAGCAAATTTTAGAGATGTTTTTACCTCTTGATTCTCAGAAAAAGATGCTGTATTTAAAATAGCAACATATTCACCGCTTTCCAAAAGCTCTATATCCATATATGAAATGTTGGTATCGAGATTATCCAGTATAACAACCGGTGAACTCCATTCTCCATCGGCAAAAATTGATGCCTTTAGAACTGACCTAACTTCACCTGTATCGGCATTCTTTTCAGAATCTACCCAAACTATTGCTGACTTCGCTCCATTGCTTACATATTTGTACGATGAAGACGCACTTCCGTTTTCACCGGTAATAATTTTTGCAAGAACTTGAGTTGTTGGGTTGTACCGGTAAATAGCACCTTCTGAATGCCAAAGGAATACATTGTTTACAAATTGCAGTGATGCCGACTCATTTCCCGAGTTGAGGGATTCACAAGTTGCCCCTTTTAATAGATAAATATTGGATTTCTCCGCATCCTCTTCTAAAACAGCATAAAGTATTTGCAGTTCTTCATCCGAGTATCCTGCAGCCATCTCAGTAACAAATTCGGTTGTAGAATAAAGTTCGCTGACATCTCCCATAGCATCATTTATTATATCTTTTCTCTTGATTATGTAATTCCCGGACTCCCCGGTCGGATCATTTTCATCATTGGTCACCCAAACAACCGACACTAAATCATCCCTTACCGCTACATTAGGATACATGTCCAATTCATCGTCATCTGTAAGGTATGATTGAGATGTAAATTCATTTGTTTCGTCATTCCACTTTGCAAAACAGATCTCAGAATTTTGTGCAACTTCAGCTAATAAATCCTCCGGTGTTTCTTTTGTAGGAACTGACTTTAATTTTTGCCAAACAACATATAGTTCGCCGTCATCAACTACACTTTCAAAGAAAAAGTCTGCCGTTTCGCTGTCCCATACCGGCTTCGGTTCCGACCAAACACCGCCGTCAAACACCGAATATACCAATTGAGTATGGTTACCCGTCATGCGTTCGGGTACGTCACGTAAAAACAGCATGACAAGTTTATCTCCCACCTTTTGTAATTGAGGAAGTGCGTCGGGCATAACACCTTCTTGAAGTGTTTTTATTGTCGTATCAGCGGAATTCGCCGATAATTTCAAAAACTTGTTTTCTCCGCCATTCCAAGCAGTACAGTCATCTAAATAATCTCTGGATGCAAGGGACAATTCGGCCTCTTCAAACGAAAGACTCCGCGCTGCAAATAATCTATACATCTTATTATCTTTTGGCCACAACTTAATACTTGTATTCCAAAAATCCCATTTATAGTCAACTACAAATATTACTTTTACACGAATTGCTCCCCCAAATTCAAGCGATCCATTAGTTTTATTACCTGGTTCAAACTCTATGTTAAGAGAGCCACTACCTTGCAATCCAACGGTAGCCACACCACGAACACCTACTCCCCCTTCAAGCGTTATATGGGGAACTTCCAATGTAAGACTGCCAAAATGCGGTCTAAAACCCAGTCCACCGGCATCGGCATTATAGAATTCTATACCGGCGTTTACCTCTAAGCCGATTCCCGGCTTAATTTCAAAATAAACCGGAACCGGACCGGCCATAAAAGTACGCCCTATTGTAAAATCTCCACTTGCGTCAATTACAATACCACCATCACTACTAATAATATTTCCATTTTGACCTACTTTCAGTTCAAGGTAACCGCAAGCATTGACTTCAACATCAAATGTGGCAGACAGCTTCGATGGTTTCCAATCTTTTCCGTACTTTCTTTTGAGATTATTAAAATACGCCTTGGGGTTACCGGCAGTTTTGTAGCCCTTGATTTGTTTCTTGAGTTCATCCCAAGGTGATTCAATAGCAAAACCTTCACCTTTGCCCGTAAGAAGATCTTTGGTTGCCGATCCGGATATAAATCCTATAACCCCTTTGTAAATAGTAGTACCATCGTCATCGCGTTCAGATGATATCTCAATCGGTATCAATTCACTGGAAATAGACATGTCGGTCGTCAAAATTTTAGTAAAGATATCGTTATCCGATTGCACAGGATGGTTCCCAATCCAATCAAATTTATCAACACCCGTTTTAAGTCCGGTATTATTATTTCCGCCGTTATTTCCGCCACCGTTTCCTCCGCCGTTATTTCCTCCTCCATATTGACTAGGTGCTCTGTCAATGACAAGTTTTAAATTAATCGGCCTGGACTCTTTTCCGTCGCCAGCGATCATCTTCAACTTAACCTGCCTGTTGGGTTTAAATACCATTCCGGGAGAAAATGTGAATACTCCGGTAGTTGATGAAATATACTTACCGGGTTCACCCACCACAGGGTCTTGATAAATTACATACCTGCCGGCTCCATGGCCATTCCAGTTACCGTCAATAACAAGAGCAGCTACATCAGTTCTATTTTCGGTATAATGCAATGCCTGGTCACGCAGATCAAGATAAATTCCGGAATAGTTGCGTACACCATTAGTCTGAATAATATACGGCAGTCCATCGTTAACCTTTTTTTCCAAAAAGAAGATACGAGATGTACGTTCTTGCATATTATACATTAATTTGCGTTCGTAATAACCTGAAGCTGAAACAACAGCCGTATGAAGTCCATAATTCTCATTATAAAAGACCTGACCGTTTTCATCAGTTACATACTTTTTCCCGTCGATTGTCACTGTTGCACCGGCAATCGGTAAAAATTCACCGCTTTGAGATGAACCGTCAGCTACGATAATTGAGTGTGCAATTTTCTTAAGACGCCATTCTTTAAGTAAGTGCAATTCTTTCACATCAATACTACTTACCCTAATCGCATAAGAAAACATGTCATCCATTGCCTTGGCAAAATTGCCGACCTTCACGCCGTTAATAGTTCTACCCCAGTGATTGTAATTGTGTTCCCAAGTCAAACCCGACGCAATAACACGTCCCTTTCCAAGAGGATATTCTATCAACGTAGGTTTATTGGTTCTTGTCTCCCTAAGAATTACAGTTGTCCCGGGAGGCAATGACTCTTCATTAAACGATATATGACTACAGTAATAGGAAGCAAGGTCAGAATCCGTCAATGAATCGTTATTTGTCAATGCCCCGGTAACAATCGGATGCGTGGGATTAGCAATATAGTTATAACATTCATAATGATTAGACTTGGTAACATCGCCTGGAATGGCTTCGTTTAATTGACCATTTGCCCAACCGGCATCACATGCACCAAAGACAATAACTCCACCAATACTTGCAAATATTTCTAAATACTCTTTAAATTCTGCATAGTTTTCATAGGTTGCAAAAGGTTGGTCATTTGCAAAAACAATAACACCGTACTGTGATAAATCTTCATTCAGGAAACCGGCTGTTGTGACTTTTTTGTATTCAGTCAGGCCGCTTAAAACAATTTGATTAGCGGTGCTATCCCAAGGATTTTTATCTTCTATGAGAAGAACTTTTTTTTGGGTATCTATTGCGTTTGCTTTTGCCATACCCATCATTCTGCGCTGCGGTACATCAAGAAATGTATTGTCACCAACATAACCGCTCGGTGCCGAATCACTACTATAAGCTGAAGAATCATCAAGCCCTTCCGATTTCTTTTCCGGCTCCATATCATTCGATTGTGTAAATACCTCAACCGGTATTGAACCTTCTTGCTGACCAGAAATCTCGTCAGTCACAGCAGCAAATCCATTCAGTGGAACTCCAAGCAAAAGCATCATAACTGCCAGGCACAAGGAGATCCCTTTAGTCATTTTTGATTTAAGCATAAATAATACCCCCCTAGTACTTTGAAAAAAGTTTAAATTTATTAAATAATAAAAAAAATTATTATTTTCCTAATTATTCTACTTGTTATTTTGTCCGGGATGTAATCGAAGGAAACTCTTTCTTAATCAATTCAATGATTTCATCACAAGCAGAATCACACATATTGGCAAAGGAACTGCCATCAGTAAAATCAATCCGGATAAAGTGTTTGGAACGTGTGGGTACAAATTCTTTATATATATTGGATATCTCGGATACTTTACGTATTACAGAACCGTTAGAAGAGATAAAAACCAACCAGGTTTTTGTAACGAACAGACTAATGCGATAAACGTCATCATGATAATTAATTCTCAGTTGATTTTGAATTTCATAATCAATAGTATTAATAAATTCATCTGCATATCCCAAATTTTCTAATGATTTAAAAACTCGCGAATCTCTAAAAGAACCCTTTATATTTGGAGAATTAATAACAAGTACCCCTAAAAACACTAAAAAAATGGTTATACAAGAAATAACCACTATTGAAAACATATCGCTTTCTTTAATCTTTTCAAGTAAAGCAAAAACAGCTATACAAATAGCACAAGCAAACAGTATTATAACAAATTTTTTTCTTTTTGAAACAGCATATAGATATGCCTGATCAATTTGATTCATTTAGTCACTCCCCATCAAAAAAACACATTTTTGCAATGATCCGCCCCTAATTAATTATACAAGGCAACTATCTTCTCTCTAAATCATCTGTTAATTAATACAATATTTGTTAATTTATACAATATCATGAAGTTTCTTTTATTTATATAACTTAACCCTCATCATTAGTTATTTTTTACACCTGTATTGATTGTACTTTATGTAAATTATAATGTCAATACATTTGGTGAATTATGGTTTAATTAAATAAATACATAAGATTCATATTCAATAATTTAAATTCTTATCGATTTTGGCGTAATTCCTCCAAAAGATTTTCAAAATAATCCGGCAAAGGCGACTCAAACTCCATGTATTCTCCTCGGGTAGGATGTACAAAGCCAAGCTTTTTAGCATGAAGAGCCTGTCCGTTAATGCCGTACCGGTCGTTTTTTCTTCCGTAAACCGTATCGCCGATAATAGGATAACCTATATAGGACATGTGAACCCGTATCTGATGCGTTCTCCCCGTCTCTAAATTAACCTCAATATAAGTGGCATCTTTGAATCTTTCAAGCACTCGAAAATGAGTTACCGCCCGCTTACCGTTTTTTATGTTAACGGCCATCTTTTTTCTGTCGGTGGGATGCCTTCCGATGGGGGCGTCTATTTTGCCTTGATTCTCAGCAATAACACCATAGACCAGGGCGGCATAAACCCTTTCAATGTCATGAACCTTGAGTTTCTCCGACAGTTTTTCATGGGCAATGTTGTTTTTTGCTACCACCAATACTCCCGAGGTGTCCCGGTCAATTCTATGGACAATACCGGGCCTTATGACGCCGTTTATATCCGAAAGGTTATCACCGCAATAACCGAGAAGAGCGTTTACCAAAGTACCCGAATAATTGCCGGCAGCCGGATGAACCACCATACCCCTTGGCTTGTCAACCACCACTATATCCTCATCCTCATATAATATGGGTACCTCTATATCTTCCGCACAAACGTCCAGGGGCTTGGGATCGGGGATCCTTAGAAGTACCTCATCTTTTGATTTTAACTTATAATTTGATTTTACTTGCTCTCCGTTTACCAAAAGCATGCCGTCGTCTATCAGCTTTTTTATATAAGACCGGGAATATTCCTCAAGTCTTTCCGAAAGCCATAAATCAACTCTTGTTCCTTTATCTTCACATACAAATTTTATTTCCTTCATAGCTTTATTACTTCTCCATAACACTTTCCATATCTATTCTTCTAAATTGGGCATCGTCCGATTACTTTTTTCAAAATCTTAATTTTCTCCCTGCTCCATTGCTTTTTCTTCCACCGGCTTTTTAGAATTCGTTTCCTCTTTATCCTTATGTATAAACAGCAAATAATAAGCCATCATTATTGTTCCCACTACAACAAAAGAATCCGCAACATTAAATGCCGGAAAATGATAACTGCCGAATTGGAAATCGAGAAAATCCACAACGCCGCCGGACCTAAAGATCCTGTCAATAAGGTTACCCCATGCTCCCCCAATAACCATGCTGAGGGAAACCCTTAAAAGCTTGTCGTTGTATTTATACATAAAGTATGACATCAACAGCACCATCAAAAACGTGGCCGGTACCAGTACAAACTTGCCGTTTTGCATTATTCCCCATGCCGCACCTGTGTTTCTCCAATGAACAATATGAAAAAAATTATCTATTATTGTGGTACTGTCACCCAATTCAAAATTACTGGTCACAATAAACTTGGTTATTTGATCTGCTGCTATAATTAAAACTATTATTATTACCCACACCATATCAATTTTACCTTTCTTTTTAAATTTATAAATAATATTATAGTATCGGGCCTTTTTTATCAAGGCCTTCATTTAAAACTATTCCACATCAGGTATATACCATTTTGCAAAATTATCATACTTGCTCCATATACAAGGGTTAAACTCTCCCCTGATTCTTTTGTTGTATATAGCCGCATCGTAAAAGAAATATAATCCGAGATACGGCATATCCTCGTATATTGCTTCTTTCATGTTAATAAAATATGCTTTCTTCATTGATGAGTCTGTTTCCCGTAAAATCATAGACAAATAACTATCTACAATCTCATTTTCGTAGCCGGCAATATTAATACCCGTTCCGATTTCAGCCGATGAGTACAAAAAGGATATGTCCGGTATTGACGGCACATTACATCCAACAAAAGCCATATCAAACTTACCGGATTTTACTTTATTTAGCTCATCTTCCCATGTTACCTCTTTGATATTCAGAGCAATTCCCACTTCCTGAAGCTGGCCTTGTATTTCCTTTGCCACCTCGAGTCTACGTTCGTTATCGGTATTCACCAATAACTCCAGAGTAAGAGAAGTATTAACACCGTTTATCCTCTTGTATAAAACACCGTTTCTCTCCGTCCACCCACTGTCATTAAGTATTTGCTTTGCTTTTTCAACATCCCTTTCATAGGAAACAATGTTTGTATCATACAACCATGTATCCGGAATTACAGGCAAGTCCGACACCACTGCCTCACCGGGCATAACATCATTTACAAGCTTGCTCCGGTCAACAGCATAGGCTATCGCTTTTCTTACTTCTTTTTCCTTGAGAATTTTGTTGGACAGGTTAAAGGCAATAAATTCAAACCTGTTGCTCACATATTTCTTAAGAGTTATATCCGATCTTCCGCTGTAACCGATCCAATTCTTTGTATCGGCTATGATCATGTCAACTTCCCTGGACTGAAAGGCATTGGTTACAGAACTGTCCTTTCCGTATATTTTTATATTAATCTCCGTGATATACGGCAAGGTAAGCCCGCTCTCATCTGTATCGGAATTTTTCCACCAGCTCTCATTGTCCTCAAGTCTTATAAACTCGTTCTCTCTATACTCTACAAATTTATACGGCCCTGTCCCGATAGGTCTGTCATTTTTTGGCGTATTCATAATGTCTTCCCCCAAGTAATAATGTTTTGGAATTATGGGAAAAGTCATAAGCTCGGGAGTAAAGGAATTGGGACCGTCCATTTCAACCCTGAAGGTTTTTGAGTCAACAGCCGAAAAGCTTACAACATTTTTAAAGCTGGAGGCATAGGGGCTTTTGGAACCGGCATTCACTATGGTACTTGCCGTAAATTCCACATCCTCCGCCGATAAACGAATGTTATCATGCCAGTAAACATTGTCCCTTAAATAAAAAGTCCACACCTTTCCGCCTTCAGATGGCTCCCATCTCTCTGCCAACACCGGTACGGGTTTTTGCTTATCATTGAGCTTAACAAGACTTTCATATATAAAGCAAGAATAATCCTTGACAAAGGCATTAGCCGTCAATATCGGATTCAGAGTATCGGGAGCGGTGGAAAACAGGTTCAATACACCGCTTTTTACAGGCCCGGTATCCAATATATCATCTATATCATTATTTAAAAAACTGTAATCGTTACCTGAATTTTCACCCAAAAGACTGTTTAAATCCACATTGCAGCCTGTTATTAGCACATTTATGAATATAAATACAACAAGCAATAACGTCCTCTTTTTCAAAACGTATCTCTCCCTGATTTATATTTTTATCAATACACCGGTACTGATAAAACTTTTTCCTTTGTATAATATCAACTGCCAGTAATGATCCCTCATTTTCAATCATTGTCAAACTTTTCTTTTTTCAATAATCGATAAACTTGTCTTTTTTCAATCATATAATCAATTAATCATCATAATACCCGCAAGAGTCCCGGTTTTGCCATTGTCGCCCCGGTGTGAAAAAAACATGTCTTTGTTGCATTTGGTACATATACCGCTTAAAACAATATTATCATCCGCAAGCCCTTCATTTAAAAGACTGTTTTTAATTACCGCAGGAAGATCAAAATACCATTTCCCGTCTTTTTTTTCACAGTATTTCGTGCTCCACTCAATGTTTGCTTCAAATTCCCTATATACCTCATCCCCCACCTCAAAACAGCACCTGCCGATTGAGGGACCTATCGCTGCCAAGATATCCTTCGGTTCGCAAAAAAAAGCATCTTTCATTTTCCTTACAGCCTCTTTTGCTATTTCCTTCACCGTACCGCGCCAGCCGGAATGAGCAATTGAAATTACGGTTTTTACCGGATCAAACAGAAAAACAGGTACACAGTCGGCATAAAAGGTAACCAGTGCCACTTTTCTTCTGTTTGTAGCAAGTCCGTCAAATCCAATTATATCGCTCTGCCTTATAATGCCCTTGCCTCTGTCCTCCTCGGTTACCACCCGAATTTTGCTATCATGCACCTGATTTGAAAGAACCATGTTCTCAATTTCAATTTCCAGCGCCTTAGCCACCCTTCTGTAGTTTTCTTCCACATTTTCTCTTTCATCCTTTTTATTAAAGGCCATGTTCAACGACTCATAGGGTTTTTGGCTTACCCCTCCGTGCCTGGTGGTAAAACAGTGGGTAATAACATCCTTATATTTTAACAAGTTATTAAACTGGATCAATTCTATGCCGTTAATTGATACATGGGTTACATCTTTGCTTTTATCAAATCTGTTATCCAATGCCGTAATCCTCCGTTCGCAAAATCATGCTTTGTAAAGCGCAGTGTTAAAACTATTTCCGGATATTATTTTGTTTATTATATATGAATAATATCATACATTATTACTCTTCACAACAGTCATATAACAGCAATTAAATCAAATGTATTTATATATTTATTATACATTCTTTTCGTATAGAAGCCACAAATGAAAAAAAGGCCTTAAAAACCGAGAAACAATATGTTCCAAGGTTTTTAAAGCCTATTCTAGCCAAGCAATTTAAAAGTACTGCTTACTCATCATTATTCCTCTTTCTTTCCATACAATACCGATGCAAACATCGATAAGCTGGCAGGTTTATTATACTCCATATATACCTCGCTGAAACAATCCATTATTTCATCCTGAGTCGGAGCCCAGTTTAATATTTTAATGCTGTATTGTTCATCAGGGTCACTGAAGGAGTCAATAAGCTTTTCCTTTAATTCTTCAGGACTGCTGGCATATAAATCATTGACATAATAATAATCATACTCATATGAATCTGCAACATAATTTACCAGATGGCTGTCAATTTCAAACTCGCTGTTCAATGCGTATTCCAGTGCTATTGAATTATCTGTAGCATTAAACACCGGATAATCTATTCCTATGTCATTATTGGTCACGTCAACATGGGCCCATTTCTCACCTATCTTTACCATATTCCATGCATGAGGAACGGTCTGAAGATCTCCGGTAGCAACAACACAAGGAACACCGGCTTCATCACACAGCAGCTTGAAGGCTTCCGCATAGCTCTGACATACTCCCAGACCGTTAATCAGTATTCCGTATGCATTAAAGGAATCGGGATAAATCTCAGCTATTTCATTAAGGGATTTTCCTTCAAAGTATGCGTCCAATATTTCATGATGGTATTCTCCGTTATCAACCAACCAATCGTGCAAAGCCAACTCCTTTTCATATAACGACATGCCGGGCTTAATAACCTGTTCCACAACACTTTTAACCTTTTCCTTTATTTCTTTCTGTTTTTTCTCAACCACTTCCGCAGTGGATTTATACTCAACCAATACGGATTTTGTCCTATAATCATATCCAAAACGGCTCTCATCGAGAATTAACGGGTTTTGTACTATAACCTTTAAAATAACATCCTCAAGATATGTGGAATCCTCAGCCTCCGGGTAATTTCCCACATATATTGATTTTTTTCTCTCCATCAAACCTTCAACCAAAACCTGCTCAAAGGGCTTCCGGTTTTCTGTAGTTGTTTCGGCTACTTCAACGACATTATCATTGCTTTGAATGCCAGAGCTAATCTCATCGGCGTCGGGAACGGATTTAATATCTATAATATCCTTCAAATCCTCCGCTCCGCCTATAATTGTATTTTCAGAGGATTTTGAATCATCCAAAAACATTGCTATTTCGTCAGAGGTCGGAGGACCATCATAAAAAGTAGCCTTCAGTTTGAAGTTAGTTCCTAAAACCTTACCTTCATAGGTTGGGAAATATTCGTCGCTATCCTTTGAAAAATCCCATACTACTTTATGGTTTGAAGTTTTATAACTTCCAAATCTTCCGGGAACATCGCTGGGAATATACTCAAGATAATCGACACTCACGGATTTGGGAAGTGAAAAGATATTCTCATAATCAAAATCCTCTCCGACATAGTAATAACTGGAGGCTGTCAATTTACTCGGTGCTATTGAAATATAGTCCTCTCCTTCTATTATATTGCTAAGTCTGGATTCCTTCCCGCCAACTACTGACGTAACTGCATAGCTATATACATCCGACAAATAAGAGTTCATAACAACATCAGCATATTCTTCCGCAGTCATTGACATACTGTTCTCTGTTGTTTCTTTTAAAAGCTCCATCTCATATCTGCTGCCTCTGTAAATCTTATATTTTTGCGCACCCTCTATTTTATTCCAAGTAAGAATTATATTCCCGTTATTGTCCTTTTTAACCTTCACAGTAGGTATCGGAATGTCGGAACCCACTGTAAACATTAGTCTCATTGGTTTGCTCAACTTAGTTACTTCCGTAGCATTTAAGTCATGATAAATAACTATGTAATATTTTTGCAATCCACCCCATGACAGGCCTTTGACATCAACACCTTTTCTTGGGTACATTCCCCATGAAGAGTCATCAGGCTTTATTGTAATAATGTTTGATTCTTCATCGTAATCAACTCTTGCTATCAACTCCGTAGTACAATCCCTATCGGAAAACACCTTAAACATATTTTTAATGCCAAAAGACGCAAAAGGAGCATCTGAAAGCTTTAACTTAAACTTAAATACCTGATCCTCGGATACATTATAAATGGGCTCAAGATCCTGAAAATAAGAAATATTTTCTTCATAGGTACTACCATCATGTATATATTCCCCGTCCTTTTTCGGACCTTTGCCGGTGCTGGTCATGGTTATTGTGCTTGTATTTCCGTCCCATTGCACATCCACTCCCACCGCATCACACAATGCCCTAAGAGGTAAATATGTTCTGTTGTTAACCAAAATGGGATAAACCAATGTACCGTCTGCTTCTCTCGGATTGAATGGGTTCCCATACAAAACCATTTTTAAATCAGTATCTTTATATGCCTTACCGGTTCGAAGACTTCTGTCTTTTGAACCTTTCGGAGTTACCTTTTGAGGTGGTACCCACTCACCTCCTCCGATGGAAACCGTTTTGGTGGAAGCATCCCAGTCAACGAATAATTTCAGAGCATCGCACAATGCCCTTACCGGAAGATATGTACGGCCATTGTAAATTACAGGTATAAGATACGAACCGTCTGTTTCTAAAGGAATAAACTCTTCCCCATCCAAAATCATTGTTATTGCTCCGTTAAAGTGTACGGTTATTTCTTCCTGTCTGGCATAGACCACCGGGTTAATAAAACTTAAAACCAGAGCTATAACCAATACAACAGCTAATAAATTTTTTCTTTTCACTGCGCTCACTCCTTAAGTTTTTATAATATTAAACAAAATATCACTAATTCCAAGCAATGTCAATTATCTATTTAACATCGTTCCTTATATTCTATCGTATTCCAGACAGGTCCATTTTATATATGAAATGGAGATAATACCGGAAATCTTTTGTTAAATTCCTATTTTTGTTAACTTGAAGCAACATATGGTATATGATAGAATATATAGCAAAGCTTTATCATTATAGCTTGTTTTCCTGCAGTAAAAAATTATCAGTCTGGAGGAATTAATATGTTCATGGTACGAAACCTTAAGGCAGTTCTTGAAAAGCAAAAAGAAGCTCTAGCAAGTCTTGAGAAAGAAATTGCCGGTATTGAAGCAACCGATTGGGTCACGGAAAATCAGAAGCTGAAAACCGAGCTCTCTAAATGCCATGAATCCTTGAACAAACTAAAATCCGATAATACAAGATTAAACGAAGAGAATAAAAAGCTTAGGGCTGCACTTTATGAACAGTTCTACAACGAAAAAATCCAGGTTTTGAACGCAGCGGAAAAAAGAATGGACGTATACTACAGAGCCAATTATGAAGGAGAAATAAACAGGTTGACAAGTCTTGAGATGTTTATCAAGAACAAAATTAATGAAATGGCCAATGTTTTGAGAGAAAACAGGGTCAGTCTTGAGGATGAAATGTTCGTACGTCTCGAAGAACTAAGAAGCCAACTTAATATAAAAGTTGCAAAAGTTCGCGAAGAAATTATGAAGCAAGCAAAATCCTATGGCGAAATCAAAGCCGCCGAATTATCCAAGTTAAGACAGGAACATGTTACAGAAGCAGAAATCCGAGCCCGGACAAAGCAAAACAACATTGAATCCCTTATCGGACTTAACGTAATTAACAAGCTGGGCATACTGCTTCTTGTTATCGGTGTAATTACTGCGGCACAGTTTACCTATTTCAGACTTCCCGACACGCTAAAGGGTATTTTTACTTTTGCTGTGGGAATTCTTTTACTTATAACCGGAGAGCTGCTAAACCGCAAAAAGCCCAATGTTTTTTCCCTGGGTATTACCAGCGGCGGTGTAGCCGTATTGTATGTGGCATTGGTCCTTAGTTATTTCCAATTCAAAATCCTCGGAACATATCCGGCTCTGGGATTATGTGTTCTTATAACCGCGGGAGCCTTCATCTTATCCCAGCGTTATAATTCCCAGACCATTTCCGCCTTTGCTATGATCGGTGGATATCTTCCCATTTTTTCTATAGCGGGAAGCAAAACAATGGTATACGGTGCAATGGTGTATTTTGTTGTTTTGAACCTTCTGGCACTGATTATATCCGTGAATAAAAAGTGGATGGTTACGGCATATATCGGATTTGTTTTAAATGTTATAGGAACCTGCTATATTTCGAATATTCTAATAGAAGGAAGTCCCTTTAGACCTCTATTTACAAGGGATGGCCTGATAGCATTATTCTATATTTTATTTGCCTTCATAATTTATACCCTTATTCCTATAACCGGAACCTACCGAAAAAAAATCGGTTTTAAGGCCTCCGACATACTACTTTTGACATTAAACACCTTTATTAGCAGTGTCCTTTTATATCTGGCATTCTACGCTGTGGATATGAAAGATTTCACAGGCCTTCTTGCTCTGGTCTTTTCAATTGTATACTTGTCCCTGGGCCGCTTTATTGAAAAGAAGATGGCTAAAGAGAAAAAAGCAGCGGCCTTGTTTTATATTACAGGACTTACCTTTGTAATATTGATTATACCCTTCCAATTCGGCAAGGTATGGCTCACATTGGGATGGCTGGTTGAGGGAGTTGCAATTTTATCCTATGGAATATACAAGGAATTGAAAGGCTTTAAAAAATCCGGAACCGTTGTTTCACTCCTATGCCTTTGGTCTTTCTTATTCTTTGATTTAATCAATTTCTACGACTCACTCTTTACTTTCAAGTATCTTGCAATAACTGCGGGAAGCTTTATCGTTTTGGGGACAATGATATATAAAAAGCATCTTTTCGATATGCCATCAAAGGTTTTCAAGTATTGTACTTTCATTAACTTATGGTTTTTCTCTCTCTATTTGATAATGATGGAGTTAAAACCGTTCTTATCGGAAATGATGTTAAAAACCGATTATAATTCCAATTTTCTTATTATCTCAGCCATGATTTTAGCAAGTTTTGCTATAGCATATGTCATTCCGAGAGTTAAAATTTTATGTGACGATGTCATGAAAGGAATATCAGTATCAATCTATACTCTTTCACTACTTTCCGTCTTCGGACTGAACTTCGTATCACCGGTAAAAGGATACCTTACTGAAGTTCCTATAGCTGCAAAAGCAGTGGGAACCATCGAACTGGCAGTTATAGCAGTATTGGCAATTCTAGCAATGAGAGACCTGTTATTGCACTTTATGATAGGACGGGAACTGGGGATAGAATGGTATCCTCTGGTTTTATCCTTTTATTTCATATTGCTCCTTACTCAAAGCCTTATAACCCAGTACAATCTTGAGTTCAATAACGCTTTAATAAGCATCATTTACATTGCAACAGCCCTTGCCTGGATAACCTTCGGATTTATAAAGCGCTATGTACTGATAAGGCGCTTCGGTCTTGCGTTATCAATGCTGTCGGTGGCAAAGCTCTTTTTAATTGACCTTGCATTCCTGACCCAGGGCTACAGAATTGTGTCATACTTTGTTTTCGGTTTAATACTTATAGCCATATCCTTTGTATATCAATATTTCAATAAAAGACTAGATACTATAAGCGAGGTAATGCCCGATGATAAAAAAGATAATATTTAGTATTTTACTATTCATCTTTTTATTTAACACATGTGCATACGCACTGGACTATTCCTTTAGTGCCAGGATTGTCAGCACCGGAACAAAAAAATACAAGGCCGTAAAGCTCATACCCCAAATATACAATAATACCGCTGAAAATCTTGCAGACTTGGAGATTTTCGATGAAAACAACGAACCGGTGCCCTATTTTATAAACAGCTTCTCAGAAAACCTGGGGAAAAAAGAGTATTTTACGGAAACCTTCAAGCCGGATTTTGATGTTGAGGAGGAAGGAAATTCAACCGTTATAAAAGTCCATGGGCTAAAAAACCTCAAGCTCGTCAGCATTTCCCTTGTTACTCCCAGCGTGTTCAAAAGAAACGTTACCTTTGACGGCAGAGCATCCAAAATGCTTTACAATCTAAGATTTAACAATGAAGAGCAGAAGGATTTGACCCTTACCGTAGAACCGTACAAAGTAACCTCCGATATAGGTGAAATAGTAATAGACAACAAAGACGACAAGCCCATAGAAGTAACGGCAATCGAAGCTACATATCTGGTCGACGAATTGGTATTTGAAGGTTCAGGTTCGAAGGAATATACTCTAAAATTCGGGAATAGTGAAATTAAAAAACCCAAAAGCTATGACCTGTCCAATTACAAAGAATATATATTAAATGAAGGCTATGATGTTTTGAGCATAGAAGATATTAAAGGCAGTCCTGCCAAAGACCTGTCTTCCGTTAAGGAGCCCTATGACTATAAAACGCTTTTTAACATTGGGGTATCAATAGTTGCTGTAGTCCTCGCTGTAATCATATTTCTCAAAATTAAAAAGTGAAATTTGCACACAACCCTGTACCTCAGCAGTGAATAAAAAAAGCTTCTAATCTGAAAACATTGTGGTAAAATATTGACTATATTTATTTATTGACAGGAGGTTTACTTATGGATAACACATCTAATAAACATATACAATTGAAGAGTGACAGGCTTAGCGTTGAAATAGCATATCCCGGAACGGTGTACAGCGGATCCCGTTTTGACTGGAACGGCTTTATTACAGGAATAGTTTTAGACGGAAAGCACTCCTTTTGTGTGCCCGAATCCCCTATCCCCGGTCAAGGGTCCGGAGGCTTTGGACTTTGCAACGAATTCGGCATAAACACTGCCGTAGGTTATGATGATGCAAAGCCCGGAGAAAAGTTTCCGAAACTCGGTACCGGCCTTTTGACCCGTCCCATTGATGAATCGGACTACTTTTTCTTTAACAAATATGAGGTTACACCCTTTCCGGTAAAAATTAAAAACGATGACAGTACAGTGGTGTTTGAGGTTGAGCCTATAGAATGCAACGGTTATGCCGTTAAAATGACTAAAAAGATTTCTGTTGAGGATAACAAACTGTTTATTGACTATCGTCTTGAAAATGTGGGCAGCAAACCCGTTATAACTGAAGAATACTGCCACAATTTCTTCGCAGTAAACAATAACAAAATAGGTGCGGGGTATTTATTGAGGTTTCCCTATGACATCAAACCCGATTGTGTTCCCGATGTAATGGATATAAAAGACCGTGAGATTCGTTGGAACACTGTGCCAAGCAAGGACTTTAAATGCAGTCCTCAAGGATTTCATAATGCAAAGCCGCACTATTGGGAACTGCTTTTCGAGCCGGATAGAGCCGGTATCAGAGAATACAGCGAATTCCCCGTGGCAAACGTAGCCATCTGGGGCACAACCCATGTTGTAAGTCCGGAAGTGTTTATTAATATAAATATAAAGCCGGGCGAGACCCAGGAATGGACAAGGAAATATGAATTCTTTTCCTATTGATTTGAGTATATGTAAAAGTGATAAAAATATATCGGTAAATTAATTTTCAAAAATACTGAGCCTGTAAATACTCCGAGGAATCGGGCAAACTCGTTATTGGGGATGGATGTTCTCCTTTTCCTCGCTGTATGAACAGGCTCTATAGCTTGCTTTATTATATTTCTTCTGCATTTTTCTCTTATAATTGACCCGTCGAAGCTGAGTACAAAAATAAAAGCATTTCATCAGGCAAGAAAAAATTGTAACATTATATCTTACGATTTATTCCGTATAGAATCACGATTCATTCCATATAGAATCATCGCCTCATTTCATACTTCATTGCCCTTTTCCACAAATACAGTAAAAGTACCGTCTTCATTATTGACAACGTCAAGTACTTTATGTCCCTCTTCCTTGAAGCTCCTTGGGACATTCAAAATAGGTTCTCCCTCATTCATCTTTATTTCAAGAATCTGCCCCTCCAAAAGTTCTTCTATTGCGATCTTTGCCTTAACAAAAGTCATGGGGCAAACAACATCAGTTATATCTACAAAGCCATGTGCTATAATATTACTCATATCCACACCTCCAATCCGGCTGTTATCCATCCGCATAAAATATTCAATAATCATACCGGTCTATGCATTCAAATATCATCCTGCTTTCAATACTTCTTCAAGCCTGTTTTTCAACAAATCCCAGCCTACTCTATCCAATGTATTCCCAAATCTTTCACCGGGCTTTCCGTGCTCCTCAAAAAACGCCAAAGTTGCTTCAATAACCTTGTGCAAATCTTCTTTTGAGAAAATAATAGGCAAAAGCTGCTTTCCTATTGCTATTTTATTGCCGAACAATCCTCCAAAATACACGATGAACCCACCTTTGCCTTCCCATGCACTTGTAGGACAAACCTTAACGCACTTGCCGCAATAGATGCAACCCTTTTCATTGAACGTCAACTCTTTTTTCTGTTTGTTCACCTCAATGACCTTGGCTGGGCAAACTGCCTGGCACAACCCGCAATAAATGCATTTATCCTTTACCCAGTTCGGCATCATTCCACCTTTGACCCCAAGGTCATTTTCTTCCGCTTTCAAGCAATTATTTCTGCAGCCGGTAATACCCAGCTTAAACTTATGGGGCAATTCACGGGCATAATACCGTTCATCAAATTCCCTGGCAAGCTCCGTTGTATTAATAAGCCCGCTGGGGCAAATGACAGACCCTTGACATGCGGTAACGGTTCTAACCCTCGGTCCGCAAGCACCGGGTTGAAGCCCGGCCTCAGAAAGCTCTTTCTTAACAGTCTCTATATCCTGGAGCTTGATAAACGGAATTTCAATACTCTGCCTTGAAGTCAAATGGATATAGCCTGCCCCGTATTTTTGCGCTATCTCATTCACTTTTTCAAGTTGCTGCGCTTTTATTTGACCTCCGACAACTCTGAGCCGGAGTGAAAAGCGGTCCTTGTCAACCTGCTTCATGAATCCGCCCTTTTTCAATTCTTTATAATCCACATTTGCCACCTATGCTTCCTCCCCCACAATAGACAGTTCTTCCAAAGTTGCCTGTCCCGATGAAATATTAAAGCTCTTTAGCACCGGTGTATCGCCTTTTAATGATAATATCAAGTAACTTGCCTTCGGATCAAAGGCAAGCCTTATATCCTCCTCCGACGGGCGCGATGGTGTTTCGGGATGGCTGTGAAAGTTGCCCAAAAGCTCCCAACCGTTGTTTCTCATATCTTTAACTGCCGCAAACTGCTCCTTCGGGTTCATGGAAAAATGCTCCGGGCTTTCATCTACGTTCCTTAGAGGATAAACTCTCTCAACATATTTGACACCGTTTTCTATCCTTCCGCCCAAAAGCCCGCAGGCTTCATTGGGCAAAGCGTTGCGCGAATGCTCAAGTATCTCCCGGTACTGCTGTTTTGTCATAACAATCATAATAAGCCACCTCCAACCCCATCAAGACTTCAAATCACATACAGCCTGCTCATAATCTATAAGTTCTTTAATTGTAGGATTTTCACCGCAAACCTGACACCTTTTGTTCTTCGGTAATTTAATCTTTCTAAACTCCATGGCAAGCGCATCATAGGTTAGAAGGTATCCTGTGAGCAATTCACCAATACCGAGTATGTATTTAATAGCTTCCGTTGCCTGAACAGTTCCGATAATTCCGCCCATTACACCCAAAACACCGGCCTGCTTGCATGTCGGAACCTTATCCGGTGGCGGAGGATTTTCAAATATACATCTATAACATGGTCCCTCGCCCGGAACATAGGTCATGGTCTGACCCTGAAACCTTATAATCCCTGCATGGGAGAAGGGTTTTTCCATAAGAACACAGGCATCATTTATCAAAAACTTTGCCGGAAAGTTGTCGGTGCCGTCTATAATAAAATCATAATCCCTGTCACGAATGATATCCTTTATATTGGCCGAACTTACCCACTCTTTATATGTAACAACATCCACATCGGGATTCATTTCATTGATGGTTTCCTTTCCCGAAATAACCTTGGGTTTTCCCACATCCTTGGTCAGGTGAATAATCTGCCTTTGAAGATTTGAAAGCTCCACAGCATCAAAGTCCACAAGACCAATTGTCCCAACCCCGGCAGCAGCCAAAAACATCGCAGCCGGAGCTCCAAGCCCTCCTGTTCCGACAATTAAAACCTTGGACTCCAAAAGCTTTTTTTGACCCTTCACCCCAACATCTTTTAAAATTATATGCCTGGAGTATCTCTCCATCTGCTCATTGGTAAAGTTCATATTGCGCCGCCTCCCATGTAATAAAGGAATTCCACGACGTCGCCCTCTTTTACCGTCAAAGTTTCAAAATCCTTTCTGTCCAAAATCTCGTCATTTATCTGCACCGTAACATATTCTGCCATTTCTACTTTTTGGACTTCCAATAGCTCTTTTACCGTAACCTCTTTTTCCAAGGTTACATCCTTTCCGTTTATTTTTATTGTCATTTATAAAACCCCCATATCCTTATATATAATACTCCAGTATGATTTCCTGACGTTTTAACAGCTGACACACAGCTTCAACCGCGCCCTCTGCATCCTCTATGCTTGCATCTGGCACAAAATCGTTGAAAGGCGTCTGTCCTATGTTGACCACTATGATTTCATTGGGCTGGTTTAAAAGTTTTAACTTTTTGGCCTCATAATCATCGAGATTGAATATACTGGTGATGAATATTTGACCCGAATCGGTAAATATTCTTGCCAGTTCTCCGATCTGCCTTATATGCTCGTCTCTGTCTTCATAGCCGTTTGCCGCATCTGACGCAAGCCCGTGAAGAATACTGGAAACGCCAAGATAATATGCTTTGTATTTCATGTTGAAAAGCCGCTCTTCCAATTGTCTTCCGATATCCTGGATATCCTTTTCTTTTCCTTCGTTTCCCGAAGTAATCACAATAAACTTTGCCTTGTGTCCATAGGCATTTTCCCTTTGCTTTGCAGAAATCAGGCTTTTCTCCCACAAAAATTCTCTTTCCCTGACGTGGGTAAGCAAGCTGTTGTCCGTATCCAAAGCTGCCTCTAAAATGATTCCGCCGCCGGATATCTCATAGTTGTCGACAATTACAAACCTTCCCGTCTGCTCGATTTCGGAAATAACATCATATGCAATAGGCTTTGAGGTTTCAAAAATACATTCCGCCACATCATGCCTTTCCACCTGGTCTTTGAAGGTGTCAACATTGAGTTCCGCTGCATCAATGATATGGGATATTTCAATGAGCTTGACCCCAATCTTCATCGTACCGATTTTCAACTTATAGTTTTTGCTTTTTATCAAAGGAGCCTTGCCAACCCAGAATATGTTCGCCCTAAAGCGAGAACTCACTGACGGCTGCTTTTCCTTTGCTTTTACCATAAGCTCCCCGGGTTTTATATAAATTTGTGTTGTAAGCGTGACCCCTATTGCTTCATCTGCATAAGCTGTATTTCTAGGCTTTACATTAAATCCCTCAATACTGTTTATTACAGATCTCTTGTTTGAAGGAAGAAATACAACCTCATCTCCCACACTGATTGAGCCGCTTACAACTGTGCCTGCCACAATTCTTCGGTCATCGCCTTCTTCGGTAAATTTGTATATGTCCTGTACGGGCATACGGAACGGAAGCTGACGATTCTCCTTTTTATTCACAAACCCGTCCAACTGTTCCAAAACCGTGGGGCCGTCATACCACAAAGTATTTTGAGACTTTTGGGCAATATTGTCTCCGTTAAAGGCGCTTATCGGAATATAATTGATTGGTTTTATGTTAACCTTTTTCAAAAATTCCCCGAATTCAGAGACAATAGATTCATAAACCTCCCTGCTAAAGTCCACCAAATCCATTTTATTCACCAAAACCACCACCTGTTTTATTCCCAGCATGGAGACAATATGTCCGTGGCGTTTGGAATTTTCCTTTATACCTTCCTTTGCGTCTACTACCAAAAGGGCGGCTTCAGCCCGGGATGCTCCCGTAACCATGTTCTTTAAAAACTCCACATGTCCCGGTGCGTCGATAATAATATAGTCCCTTTTTCCGGTCTTGAAAAAGCATCTTGCAGTATCAATGGTAATACCCTGTGCCTGCTCATCCTTTAATGCATCCAGCAAAAATGCATATTCAAAGGGTCTGGCATTCTTTCTGCAAAACTCCTTAACCGACTCAAGCTTTCCCTCCGGAAGAGAGTCGGTATCCGCAAGCAGTCTTCCTATGACGGTGCTCTTACCATGGTCCACATGACCGACGATTACAATGTTCATTTGCTCTCTTGCTTCCATATCACATGTACCCCCCTCTTCTCAAGGTCTCAAGGCCACCGCCGTCATCCTTGTCCTGTGCCCGTCCCGCTCTTTCCGCTATATTTGCAAACTTGCCGCTTTTTAGTTCCTCAATAATCTCGCTTACATTTTTTGCTGTGGACTCCACGGGAAAAGTACATGGATAGCATCCCAAGGATCTGTAGCGTTTTCCGTCTCCCCGGTCAAAATACAGGGGTGTAATGGGTATGTTTTCTCTTTCTATGTATTCCCAAATATTCAGTTCCGTCCAGTCCAAAAGGGGATGTATTCTGATATGGGTTCCCGGTGCAAAGTCGGTCTTAAACTGATTCCAAAACTCCGGAGGCTGGTCTTCCACAGCCCAGTCACTCTCCTTGTCCCTTGGCGAAAAATATCTTTCCTTTGACCGGCTTCCCTCTTCATCAGCCCTTACGCCCACAATAACTCCGGTAAACTTTTCCCTTTTGGTATCCAAAACATATTTTCCGGTCTTATGGTCCAGAACATAACGGTTCCATTCGCCGGAAAGAGTATGTTTCAAAGCTTCGGTTTTTAACAGCTGGCAGCACGTCAAACGGTCCGCGTTTCCGTCGGGAAAAGTTTTCTTCTGAGCTAGGGCCTCGCTGTTTTCACCATATATCATGGTAAGCTTCCATTTTCGTGCAAGCTCATCCCTGTACTCTATCATTTCAGGTATTTTATAATGGGTATCAATGTGTACCAAAGGAATAGGTACATGCCCGAAGAAAGCTTTTCTTGCCAGCCAAAGCAGTACAGTACTGTCCTTTCCTATGGACCATAACATGCATATATTTTTAAACTCCCTATACGCTTCTCTCAATATATAAATGCTTTGTGCTTCCAATTTATCCAAGTGATTCATACCGTTCCCCCTATTCTTGCATATAAGTCAAGCTCTTATAATTTGGCACAAGTCCGATCCTACTTCCCATACTCAGACCTGTCCTGTTCTTAAGTGCAACCCGCATTCTTTTTTGTCGGGGTCCTCCCACCACCATCTGCCGCTTCTAACATCCTCTCCGGGTCTTACCGCTCTGGTACAGGGCTGACACCCAATGCTCCGAAAACCCTTGCTGTACAGGGAATTATAGGGAACATTATATTTTTTGATGTATTCCCACACCTTATCTTCCGACCAAAAAGCAATGGGATTTATTTTGTAAATTGAATGAAGACCGTCCCATTCAAAAATATTCAATTCCTGTCGGGTCAAAGATTGCTCTCTCCTCAGGCCGCAAATCCATGCATCCACAGTGCCTAATACTCTCTTTAACGGATTTACCTTTCTTATTTCACAGCACTTTTTTCTAAGTTCAACGCTTTCGTAAAAGAAATTGGGACCGTATTTTGAAACAGTCTGCTCCAGTTCTTTGGTTTCGGGAGCATAAACTTCAAAGTGGAAATTGTATCTGTTCATGATTTCTTCCATAAGGTCATAGGTCTGCTGAAAATGCCTACCCGTGTCAAGGAAAAACACCCTTGCCTTGGGATTGATTTTAAGCAAAATATCCGTCAGCACCTGGTCTTCAATCGAAAGACTTGAAGCCAATACGACTCTCTCAATACCTATGTTTTCAACAACAAACCTCACAACATCTTCCGGATTTTTGTCCGAATATTCCTTGTTTAATTTCTCCAAATCCAATTGAACCATCATTTCTTCCCCTTTGTGCATATTCCTTAGCATTCATTTATATTTACTTCTACATATTTCTACCGAATTACATAATTACATAATCTAAATTCTAAAATCAAAATTTATAATCTAAATTACATAATCCTCGGGAATAAATACTTTAAAATCTTTGGGTCTTACGTAAACAGTATGCCTTTCCTTTAGTCCAAGCTTTCTGTAGGTTTCCTTGCTAATCTCAGCTTCAATATATTGTCCGTTATCCAATCTAACCAATTCAATCTTTACAATGGGTCCAACCGCCCTAATAAAAGTGATCCTAGAACCGATAAATTCCTTTCCTTCCGGTTCAAGCTTAATCTCAATATCGTGGGGACGGGTGTAGCTTACTATGTCTTTACCCTGACCGCCATCCGAATCTGCGCCAAATAGGCCCAGTTCAACTTTTCCGTTATGTATTCTTCCGTGAAACAAGTTTACATTGCCCAGAAAGTTGTATACAAAAGGATTGGCCGGATTGTCATACACCTCTTCCGGTGTACCTATCTGCTCAATTTTGCCCTGATTTAAAATTACAACCCTGTCTGCCACATCCAAAGCCTCTTCCTGGTCATGGGTTACAAACACGCTGGTGATGGGATATTCGTCATGAAGCTTTCTGAGCCATCTTCGCAGATCTTTTCTTACTTTGGCATCCAGCGCCCCAAAGGGTTCATCCAAAAGCAAAACCTTCGGCTCCACAGCCAAAGCCCTTGCCAGGGCAATTCTCTGACGTTGTCCTCCCGACAGCTGTGAAGGATAGCGGTTTGCCAACTCTTCCATCTTCACAAGCTCCAAAAGCTCATGTACCTTCTTTTTAATAGCTTCCTTGCTGGGCCTGAATTTTGAAGGCCTAACCCTTAAGCCGAAAGCAATATTTTCAAAAACCGTCATATGCTTAAACAAAGCATAGTGCTGAAACACAAATCCCACTTTTCTGTCCTGGGTACTCTTTTTTGTATTATCCTCACCGTCAAAGATGATGCTGCCTTGATCCGCTGTTTCAAGACCGGCAATAATCCTAAGTAGTGTTGTCTTGCCTGAACCGGACGGTCCCAGCAATGCCACCAGTTCCCCAGTCTGAATGATAAGGTTTATATCGCTTAGTGCTCTATACGAATCAAAGGTCTTTGAAACGTCACGTATTTCAATACTCATAATCAATCCTCCCGATTTACAGGCTCTTTACTTACAAAACCTAGGCTTCCGGAACATTTTTCTTCTCGCCTGCTTTATGTATCCGGTTCATTTTCGAGTATGCCACATTCTTCACAATTAAATTGACTAATGCAATGAGGGTTAACAATGAAGCTACTGCGAATGCGGCAGAAAATTTGTATTCGTTGTACAATATTTCAACATGAAGAGGAACCGTATTGGTAAGACCTCTGATGTGACCCGACACCACAGAAACCGCACCGAACTCTCCTGCAGCCCTTGCAGTTGTCAGCATAATGCCGTACAGCAGCGCCCACTTTATGTTGGGAAGCGTAATATGCCAAAAGGTTTTCCATCCGCTTGCCCCCAAGGTCAACGCCGCTTCTTCCTCTGCTGTTCCCTGGGCTTCCATCAAAGGTATCAGCTCCCTCGCAACAAAGGGAAGAGTTACAAATATCGTTGCAATAATTATCCCCGGCGGCGCAAAGATAATCTTTATCCCCAAGGCATTAAGCAGTGGAGCAAAAAGTCCGTGACTGGTGCTAAAGAGCAAAACAAATATCAGTCCTGCCACCACCGGTGATATGGAAAAAGGTAAATCAATAAACGTAATCAATAGGTTTTTACCTTTAAATTTAAACTTTGCAATGGCCCAGGCAGCTGCAAGGCCAAATACGGTGTTTATCGGAACGGTAATTGCTATGGTTATGAGGGTAAGTTTTATGGCTTTTAATGCTATAGGATCGGTAATTGAAGCAAAATACAAGTTGGCACCTTGTTCAAAGGCTTTTACAAATACCGATATAAGCGGAATTATGAGCATTAATATAAAAAACAATAACGCAATCGTCGTTAAAACAATCGGAACTAATTTGGAGCCCTTTACTGCTCTCTTTTTCGCATATGCTGCTTCCTTATCCGTTTTTAATTGAATGGGTATACTCCCTGCCATTTTAATCACTCCCAACTTGGCATCTGCCTGTCATTTGCCCACAGAACATTTCTTCAATTCTTTTTGTTAGCTCTTATGTTAGCTCTTGTATTTCCATTCTTAACTTGACTTATGCCTGTTTGCCCACCACTGAAATGCGTTAATCATCAGCAGTAGAAGGAAAGAAATAATCAACATAACTGCGGCAACCGCTGTACCGCCTGCATAATCGTATTGTTCCAGCTTTGTTCTTATCAAAAGCGGTGTAATTTCCGTTTTCATAGGCATATTTCCCGATATGAAAACCACGGACCCGTATTCACCCAAGGACCTGGAAAAAGCAAGGGCAAAACCCGTTATCAATGCCGGAAGCAATTCCGGCAGAATAACTCTAAAGAAAGTCTGAAATCTTGTAGCTCCAAGACATGCCGCTGCTTCTTCCACTTCAAAATCGATGCTTTCCAGCACCGGTTGAACAGTCCTTACTACAAAGGGGAAACCTATAAAAACCAAGGCAACAACTATACCAAGGGGTGTATAAGATATTTTTATCCCAAACGGTGCGAAAAGCTTACCGATCCATCCGTTTTTTGAATATAAAGTCGTGAGTGAAATACCTGCAACAGCCGTTGGCAAGGCAAAAGGCAAGTCAATCAAGCCATCTATAAGTTTTTTGCCCCAAAAATCGTACCTTTCCAAAACCCATGCAAGAAGGAGCCCGAAAACAACATTTATTACCGCCGCCAAAAAGGAGGTACTAAAAGATATCTTCAGAGAAGCCAGCACCCTTTCCGAAGAAGCAATTTCCCAGAACTCTTTAAACCCTATTTTAGCAGTGTTTAAGAAGACCATTGACACAGGGATTAAAACCAGTAACGTAAGATATGTAAGGGTAAATCCCATGGTGATGCCAAATCCCGGTATAACACTCTTCTTTTTTATTTTAATTGGCTTGATTGCAATATTCATGACTCCACTCCTAAGCCTTAAAATTATTTTTCACAAAGATTACTTCTACTAAAAGATTGCCTTTTGTAATAGATTACTTTTTAATAGATTACTTTTTCTCATATATCTGATCGAAAACGCCGCCGTCATCGAAATGTTCCTTTTGTGCTTTGTCCCATCCGCCAAAAACTTCATCAATGGTAAAGAGCTCAACCTCGGGAAATTGGGAAGCATATTTTTTCTTGATTTCTTCACTTCTGGGCCTGTAATAATTTTTTGCTGATATTTCCTGCCCTTCATCACTGTACAAATATTCAAGATAGGCTTCTGCCACCTCACGGGTTCCTTTCTTGTCAACCACCGAATCGACCACAGCTACAGGAGGCTCTGCCAAAATACTAATAGAGGGTACTACAATCTCAAACTTATCTTTATCCAGTTCATTCAAGGAAAGCAGTGCTTCATTTTCCCATGCTATAAGTACATCTCCCAATCCCCGTTCAACAAAGGTGGTGGTAGAACCCCTGGCTCCGGAATCAAGAACGGGTACGTTGGCAAAGATAGCTTTGACAAATTCTCTGGCTTTTTCCGGGTCATTGCCGTATTTTCTTAAAGCATATCCCCATGCCGCAAGATAATTCCAGCGTGCCCCTCCTGAAGTTTTGGGATTTGGAGTAATAACTTCCACTCCCGGCTTTGCAAGGTCATCCCAGTCTTTAATATTTTTTGGATTGCCTTTTCTTACTAAAAATACAATGGTTGATGTGTATGGAGTTGAATTGTGGGGCAATCGTTTCTGCCAATCTTTACTTAAAATCTCTTTGTTTTTGTTTATTGAATCAATGTCATAGGCCAAAGCCAGAGTTACAACATCGGCTTCATTACCGTCAATTACCGTCCTTGCCTGGCTTCCCGAGCCTCCATGGGACTGCTGGACGGTAACATCCTGACCGGTTTTTTCTTTCCAGTATTTTTGGAACGCTTCATTGTAATCCTGATAAAGTTCACGGGTTGGGTCATAGGATACATTGAGAATCGTAATGGGTTCTGTTTTCTTAGAGCTTCCTTGATTATTACTTGCTTCTTTTGAGCATCCTGCAAAGGAAACAAGGTTTGCTGCAATTAACAGCCCGGTTAAGCTTATTCTGAGAATATTTTTTCTTATCTTATTCTTCACCATAATCATCTCTCCTCACAAAAATTTAATACGAGTATTCATATCGTTTTAGTATGGTTTAGTTTAAAATTAAAAGGGTTATACCCTTATATTTTCATACTATTCTTATATGAATTATAGTGATTATTTTACAACGATTTTTCTCTATTGTCAATATATTCTCTGAAATTTTTTATTATTCATATATAAATACTCAGAATTAATATCATTCCTAAGAAATATTTAAAGACTTGTGGGTTTAAAAACTTAAGCTTTCGAGCATTTTTCTGCTTTTCCTTTCCCTTATTTTTTAGTAAATGGAGTCACATGAAAAAAACATGCTTATCCTTTCCAAGGTTTCATCAATATCCTTGTCCGTATGGGCATTGGAAACAAACATCGCCTCAAACTGTGAGGGAGCAATATAAATGCCGTTATTCAAAAGATAATTGAAATACTTTCCAAACTGTTGGGTATTGCTTTTTGCCGCACTGTCATAATCAATAACGTCCTCCCCGGTCATAAACACACAAACCAAAGAGCCGACAGCTTTTACGGTATTTTTAGTGATTTTCTTAAGTCCATCGCTTAATTTTTGACCAAGCCTGTTGATTTTTTCAAAAATTTCGGGATTCTCAGCCAACTCCCTCAATGTAGCAATCCCTGCCGACATGGCAAGGGGATTACCCGACAATGTACCTGCCTGATAAACATCCCCCACCGGTGCCACACATTCCATGATCTGCCGTCTTCCTCCATAGGCACCCACAGGCATACCTCCTCCGATGATCTTGCCATAGGTTACAATATCCGCATTAATGCCAAAATACTGCTGTGCGCCGCCAATAGCCAGTCTGAACCCGGTAATTACCTCGTCAAAAATCAGCAAAGCCTCTTCCTCATCGCAAAGCTTGCGCAGTTTCCCAAGGAAATTTTCTTCAGGCAGCACAACCCCCATATTGGCCGCCACAGGCTCAACTATAACAGCTGCTATATTGCCCTTGTTTTGCTCAAACAAAAGCTTTACACTGTCAATATCGTTATACCTTGCTATTAATGTATCCTTTGCAGTACCTGCCGTTACACCCCCGCTGTTGGGGATTCCGCTTGTCATAGCTCCTGAGCCTGCTTTGACCAGCATGCTGTCTGCATGTCCGTGATAGCAGCCTGCAAATTTTATAACTTTTTCCCTTTTTGTATAGCCCCGTGCAACGCGAATCGCACTCATTACCGCTTCGGTACCGCTGTTTACCATTCTAACCGTCTCAACGGAAGGCACTAGCTCTACAATAAGCTCCGCCATTTGAACCTCCAATTCCGTTGCAGCACCAAAACTCAAACCGTCCACAATGGTTTTCGATATCGCTTCAAGTACTTTCGGGTGAGTATGGCCTAAAATCATCGGTCCCCACGAACCCACATAGTCAATGTATTCATTTCCGTCAACATCATAAATTCTCGCGCCTTTTGCTTTCTTTATGAAAGGAGGATAACCTCCCACAGCACCAAAAGCCCGGACAGGACTGTTCACGCCTCCGGGAATCACTTTTTTTGCTCTTTCAAACAAAAGCTTCGATTTCGACAACATCATTATCCTATGTCCCCCTTATTAATTGCCTGTGCTATTTCTTTTGCATAGTAGGAAATCAAAATATCCGCACCGGCTCTAAAAACAGAGACCGCACTTTCACACATTACTCCGTATTCATCTATCAGATTCATTTTTGCCGCCGCTTTTATCATGGCATATTCTCCGCTGACACTGTACGCAGCCGTGGGCAAATTGGAGTGCTTTGAAACTTCGCTGATAACATCCAAATAAGCTAATGCCGGCTTAACCATAAGAATATCCGCACCTTCGTTTATATCCATCAAAGCTTCCTTTACGGCTTCTTTCCTATTATGATAATCCATTTGATATGACTTTCGGTTCCCAAAGGACGGGGCCGACTTTGCGGCCTCACGAAACGGACCGTAAAAAGCTGACGAATATTTTACGGCATAGGACATAATAAGGGTATTGATGAAATTGTGTTCATCCAATGTCTTTCGAATTGCCGCCACCCTGCCGTCCATCATATCCGACGGCGCCACCATGTCCGCCCCTGCCACAGCATGGGACAGGGCAATTTTCGAAAGATACTCCAAGGTCCTGTCATTGTCAACATACTCGTCATCCAGTATGCCGCAATGCCCGTGGGAAGTATATTCACACATGCATACATCGGTTATGACAAACACTTCTTCTCTGTAGCGTTCCTTAATCGCCCGGACAGCTTTCTGTATAACCCCGTCTTCATCAAAACTTTGGCTGCCAATCTCATCCTTTTCTTCGGGCACCCCAAAAAGCAAAATCTTGTTCACTCCGTATTTTAAAGCACTGTCCACCGCTTCAAAAACCGTGTCCGGACTGTAATAAAAATGACCCTCAAGAGAGTTTATAGGCAGCTTTGTATTTTTACCCTCCATGATGAAAACAGGCAATATAAGCGACTTGGTACTAAGCCTCACCTCTCTTGCCATGTCCCTTACATGTTGGTTAAATCGCAATCTGCGCGGTCTAATTAACATAATATACCCCCACTGCTTTCAATTTTTTACATTATATATGTCAATATATATGTCAGATTATATCATAGATTATCAGCCGGATTATGGTCCAGCCGGATTATAAGTCCACGTAGAATTATTAGTCAGTATAAAATCTACAATTACAAACCGGCACTCACCCTTAATTCGGTGAAGAAAAATGAAGAAGAAATATTGTGGAGCAAGGCTTAGAGCCCGTTAATTCGACGAGGAAAGGAAGAGCATCCATCCCCCCTAAGCGAGTTTTGCTCGACCCCGAGGAGTATTTACAGGCTCTAGACTTGCGAAACTCAAGTTTCTGGAACATTTTTCTTCACCTCTATTTAGTACGATATATCTCTATAATTTTCTCAAGCATTGAAGAAACCGTTGCAATATCAGCAACCATCGTATTCATTCCATAAGCCCTGGCAGCTTTGGCTGTCTGCTCACCAATGCATATTGCGTTGATTTCAGTATAATCTACGGTATTTTTAAAAGAGTGCGCAAAGCCCTTCACACAGCTTTCGCTGGTAAAAGTAATATAATCAAAACCGCTTATGTCAATTCTCTCATTTTCTATGCATTTAATTTCGTATACAGGAATATCAGTGTAATGTATATTATTGTTTTCAAGAATATCAACAATTGTCCGGGTCCCATCCTTTGCCCTGAAAATAACCGTTTTATCTTGCTTGCTTATTTTTCCGCTTCTTAAGAGTTCCTCCGCCAAATGCTTGCCGTCAAATTTACTGGGAACAAAGTCGGCGCATATCCCGTGCTTTAACAGCTCTTCAGCAGTTTGGGAGCCTACCGCTGCAATTTTTTTATTATATAAATACCTGCTGTCAAGCTTGTTTTCATATAGCTTTTTAAAGAATATTTCTACACCCAAACTGCTTGTGAAAACTATCCAGCTATACTCTTCTATATCAATGTCAAAGTCCAAAGGCTGCGTTTCTATGCACTGATATTCAACTGCATACGCTCCCAGCTTACTTAGCTGACCTAAAAGCTTCTCCGATGTTTTCTTAGAACCTGTTACCAATACATTGCATCCGTAAAGAGGTAATTTTGAAAACCAATCAAGCTTCTTTGATAAGGCACATACTTTCCCGACTATAATTATTGCAGGAGATTTAACATGATACTGGGCAATAACTTTCGGAATGTCACAAAGCTTCGACACAAACTTTCTCTGATTTGGCATTGTTCCGTTTTCCACCACAGCCGCATCCATATAGGGATCCATGCCGGCTTCTACAAGGCCTGCTGCTATTTGCGGAAATGACGCCACGGACATCATAAATATAAGCGTTCCCTTCAGTTTCACAAGGGAGTCATAGTCAATATCCAGGTTATCTCTGTTTTTTGCATGACCGGTTATAATATGCAGCGACGAGCAAAAATCCCTATGGGTGACAGGAATGCCCGCATATGCCGCTGCGGCTATTGCCGAAGATATGCCGGGTACCACCTCAAAGGGTATGCCGTTTTCATACAAAAACTCCAGCTCCTCTCCTCCTCTGCCAAATACAAAGGGATCGCCGCCTTTAAGCCTGACAACGATTTTTCCTTCCAATGCTTTGCCTAAAAGAATTTCATTTATTTCATGCTGGGGAACAGGATGATTTCCGGCATTTTTTCCAACATAAATTTTCTCCACACTTTCGGGAATTTTTGAAAGAATACCGGTGCTTACAAGCCTGTCATAAACCACGACATCCGCTCTATTTATGACATCGGTTGCCTTAACCGTCAGAAGTTCCTCATCCCCCGGTCCTGCCCCTATCAGGTAAACCTTACCTATACCGTCGGCCATTATGTATCCGCTCCCTTCAGCATATCCATCGCCAAATTATATCCCAATGCTTCTCCTTGATTTCTGTCTCCTGTTTTTGTCATCTTATAAATCCTGTTGTTTTTATCAACATAAAATCCCGTAAGAACAATCTTATCCTCCCGTATTACTCCATATGCTGCCGCAGGAGAGCTGCATCCGCCGTTTAATGCCTTTATAAAACTTCTTTCCGCCACCGATACATCCCATGAATCTTTGTCATTAAAATTTTCCAAAAAAGACACATCAAAGCCTTTTCGTGCTTGCACCGCTATAATTCCCTGACATGCAGCCGGAACAATTTCATCCGTAGTGAACACACGCCATATTCTCTCTTCAAGCCCCAATCTCTTAAGCCCTGCATATGCCAGGGCTATGGCTGAATATTCCCCTCTGTCCAGCTTTTCAAGGCGTGTTAGAACATTTCCCCTTATTGGCCGGACTGTACAGCCGGGATAGATTTTCTCTATCTGAAGCTTTCTTCTTGAGCTTGAACAGCCAATGGGTCTATCAAAATCAATCTTATTCATCCCCTTGGGCAGCACAAGCACATCCCTGGGATCTTCTCTTTTTGAAACCGCCACAATGGGCAAACGGTCGTCTATATCCATGGGCATGTCCTTAAAGCTGTGAACGGTGATATCCACCATCCCGTCCAGCAAGGCGCGATCCAGTTCTTTTACAAACAGCCCTTTTCCGCCAATCTTATCCAAGGTTTGGTCAAGAATTTTGTCCCCTGTCGTTTTCATTGTCACAAGCTGTATTTCAATATCGGGGTTGTATTTTTTTATAGAATCAATTACTATTTGCGCTTGCTTCACAGCAAGCTTACTTTCACGGCTACCCACTCTGATTTTCATGATTTAATACCTTCCTTATGGCATTCGATATGTCTTTCACTTTTTTATGAGACTTACCGCCGCCGGTAACACCGACGACTACCTCATCTTTTATAATAACGGCCGGAAAATAAAAATTGCATTCTTCTTTTACATCAGCCACACTCACATATGCTCCCAGTTCCTTTGCTTTCTCCCCAATATATTTATTCACTTCCCTTTTGTCTGTGGCTGCAACAACCAGAAATTTACCGGCCAAATCCTCATCAACAAATTCCCGATGAATATGCGTAATAAAGCCGTCATCAGCAAATTGCCGAATTTCCTCCGATATACTCGGTGCTACAACCGTTATTTCAAACTCAAAATTAAGAAGCGTTGATATCCTCCTTGCAGCAATTTTCCCACCGCCAATAACCAGCGCCTTTTTACCCTTTGAAGAAACAAACATCGGAAAATATTCTTTCATATTGAAACCAGCCTCTTTTTATATTCATACCATCTATAGTAATCAAAAATATACTTGTCAATAATCTCTTTTACCCGTGCCATCTGCTCTGCACGATTTTTATCCACTTCACCGGCGTATATACTGTCAACATCATATAGCTCCACATTGTCCAAAGATTTTATCCTGGGATCAATGTCCCTTGGAACCGCAAGGTCAATAAACAAACAAGGACAACTCATCCTTTCAATTTTGTCTGTCTCCAAAGTAAAATGCGGACTTAGGGTGGCACTGATTACAACATCGCAATCCTTAAGCTTTTCATACCTCTTGCCGTATTCTACGGTTTTTACCCCTATAGGTATAATATTGATGCCGTGACGGTAGCTCCTTAAGGTCATGGTGGTGTCGTATCCGTTTTCTATCAGTATTGACGCCATGAGTCTTCCAATCTCTCCGTTTCCGATGACAAGGGCTTTTTTAACATTTCTCTTGCTTTTTATAATCTTAAAAGCGCTATAAGCTATGGAACTTTCCGTGCTGCTAAGTTTCAGCAGGGATTTTACTTTTTTTGCAGATGTTATGGCAATTCTGAACATCACCTCAAGAATACTGTCAACGGCATTCATTTCCCTAGCCAGCTCTAAAGCGTTTTTTACCTGGGTAATGATCTGGTCCTCACCCCATATTTGAGACTTCACTCCGCAGGCAAGCTCACATAAATGCCTGATAACATCATTGCCGTTTCTCAATGTGTGCAAATTACTATACTCTTCATAATCAATATCTGCGGCATCGCACAAAAGCTCAAAGGGATTTATATCAAAGCCTTCATCACATGAGAGGTATATCTCTGTCCTGTTACAGGTTGAAATAATCACAACACCGAAAACGTTTTCGTTTTTCATTAAATTATCATATATAACTTGTAAAGTGGATTTTGTAAAGGAAAACCTTTCTCTGATATGAATTGGAGCCAAGGTATAATCAATCCCTGCCATTATTACGTTCAAAATCCACACCCCCACATTATTTTTCATCTAAAAACCTTTTATAGCTTTATAATTTATCCTATATGTTTACTCGGATTATGTATGTAAATTATATTATTAATTAAAAACCCATGTCAACACCTTTTATAAATATTTAGATATTTAAATCAATGCATATTCCCGGATTCGGTGCATTAATATCCTGGCAATTGCAGCACTAATAGTGAAGTTTAAAAAATCAATGTACTTCCTTATACTAAAAAAACGAAGGAATGTTTACTTCCTTCGCTTTTAGAATTCTTTTAATTTTATTTTTCTCCTTTTAATTCTGTTTTCAATAATTCAAGTCATATTCTATATCTTGATTTGTTCTATCTACTTAAAAAATCCCGCTTACAATAAACCCTTTTTATTCTTTACTCGATATTTTGGCCCATGTGTCCTTAAGGGATACGGTTCTGTTAAATACCAATGCGTCTTCCTTTGAATCCACTACATCAACACAGAAGTATCCCAACCTTAAAAACTGGAACCTGTCACCGGGTTTTGCATTTTTAAGCCCCGGCTCCAGCTTGCATCCGGTAATAACCTCTAAAGAATCAGGGTTTAACTGGTCTATAAAGTCAACATTCTCGTCAGCACCGGGATTGGGATCGTTAAACAAATTATTGTATAACCGCACCTCAGCATCAACAGCATGAGCTGCAGATACCCAGTGAATAGTTCCCTTTACCTTACGTCCGTCGGGAGAATTTCCACCTTTGGAGTCAGGATCATAAGTGCAGTGCAGTTCAATTATTTCTCCCGTCGCATCATCTTTTACAACATCGACACATTTAATGAAGTACGCACTCTTAAGCCTAACTTCCTGTCCGGGTGCCAAACGGAAATACTTCTTTGGTGGATTTTCGCAAAAATCTTCCTTTTCAATATATATAACTTTTGAAAAAGGAACCATCCTTGTTCCTGCATCAGGGTCCTCCGGATTGTTTTGGACTTCAAAATATTCAACCTGATCTTCCGGGTAGTTGTCTATAATAACCTTTAAAGGCCTTAATACAGCCATTACCCTGGTAGCCTTCTGATTCAGCTCTTCCCTGATACAATGCTCAAGAAGGGCAATGTCCACCACACTATTGCTTTTTGCAACACCTATCCGGGCACAGAAATCCCTTATGGATTCCGGAGTATATCCCCGTCTTCTAAGACCGGATATTGTAGGCATTCTTGGATCATCCCATCCTCTTACATACCCTTCCTTTACCAGCTTGAGAAGCTTCCTCTTGCTCATAACGGTATAGTTTAAATTCAAGCGGGCAAATTCTATCTGCTGGGTTTTGCATTCCATATCAAGGGTCTCTATGAACCAATTATATAACGGCCTATGATCTTCAAACTCCAATGTACAGATTGAATGCGTTATACCCTCAAAGGAGTCGGAAAGGGGATGGGCAAAATCGTACATCGGATAAATGCACCATTTATTCCCTGTCCTGTGATGCTCGGCCTTAACAATTCTATAAATAACCGGATCACGCATATTTAAGTTGGGTGAAGCCATATCGATTTTTGCTCTCAGTACCTTGGATCCGTCCTCAAATTCGCCGTCTCTCATTCTCCTGAACAAATCAAGGTTTTCTTCTACACTCCTATTTCGGTAAGGGCTTTCCTTACCCGGTTGTGTAAGGGTGCCTCTATATTCACGTATCTGATCTGCAGTCAAATCGCACACATAAGCCTTTCCCATCTTAATAAGCTTGACCGCACATTCATATAACCTTTCAAAATAATCCGACGCGTAGTACAACCTGTCGCCCCAATCAAATCCCAACCATTTAATATCTTCTTTTATTGATTCTACATATTCGGTATCTTCTTTAACAGGATTGGTATCATCAAACCTCAAATTGCATAAACCGCCGTTTTGCGCTGCAATACCGAAATTCAAGCAAATAGATTTCGCATGACCTATATGAAGATATCCATTAGGTTCGGGGGGAAATCTTGTATGTACTCTTCCTCCATACCTATTACTTTCAGCGTCTTCATCTATAATATCCTGAATAAAATTGGAATAAACTTTTTTGTCTTGATCCAGGGATTTTTCCTCATTTAATTTTTCATCTAATTTTTCATCAGCAGCCATTCTTTTATCCTCCTCTTGCCTTATTAAAAGAACTAAAAAAATCCTATAAGCAAAATTTTCAAGATACTTATTTCAAGTAATTTTATAATACCCTCTGCCAACACTTTTTATTAATTTACAAGACTTCTCTGTAAAATCATAGATTATTATATCCTTTATAAACGCGTGTGTCAAACTATATAAAGGTAACAGTTGCATATTTTTAATAAAGAAAATGCGTAAGAAATACTGTGAATTTTTTAATAAATTAGAAGAAGGATTTCATGAAAATAATAGGGAGGATCTCATGAATTGATTAAAAAGTGAATGAATCCTAAGTCAAATAGCTTTTGCTTGGTTAAAGCACTTAAAATTACGTAATAATATCATAAAGCGAAGGGACTTTCTGCCCCTTCGCCTTTTTAAAAAATGATTATTAGCTGCCTACCGGAAATTTATCTATCTTCCTCAGAATAAATCTCTTTAACAACGATACATCCAATGAATCTATCACATTGTCACTGTTAACGTCTCCGTTTGTAAATTCCTCCGGTGATAATTTGCCGTACGGTTCAGGATACATAACATCTCGATTGGGCCATTTCCTTAATACAAACCTTTTCAATAATGAAAGGTCTAAGGAATCAACTGCTCCGTCAAGATTTATATCACCCTTTAGAACATTATATGACGGCGTCGGACTTGGAGTCGGATTCGTTTTAGTAGGAGTCGGATCAACACTTCCCGCAGGTACTTCTCCGAAAATCCTTGTTGCTCCGTCATAAACGGGCATATACTTAGTCTTCTGCAAGTCTTTTGTAAGACCCTGATATGAGAAGTCATTTGTCGGATCCCAGTAATTCGTTCCGTCAGGTGCATAAATACGGAACTGAAGCTCTGCCGCATATTGCTCCTGTCCTATCGGGCAAATTGCCGTTCCATCCTCATAAGAAATGGTTATATAATAGATATTACCGGTTAAGTGAGTAAGCGGCGATATCGTAGCATCCATACCGGCTTCACAATATCCGATTCTTACTTTAATATCGTCAACGGAAGCACCGGCTTCAAAAACCTCAGTTAAATCCATATAATATCTGTATGATAAATCCTTAATCAGCCTTGCCGGCCAACTGGAACGGTTATTGAGCAATGCTTTTATTTCTGTATAAGTTGAACTGTTCTGATTAATGCATGCCTCTACAAAGAACTCATCGTCTCTCTCTTCCGGCGGAGGGAAATTTGCCAATGGTGTTCCGCCATATTCAGCAGTCATCCTGCAGAGCACACCTACAAAACCAGCATTATAGTCGGTTGCAACCTCATTTAGAATATAATCTTCTATATCATCTTTATAGCTGTCGTCCCTTGCCGGTCCACCAACGAGAGCTCCATAAAGAACATGTCTGTGTTTATCGGGAATATCCCTTTTATCCAACCATGTTCCATGGGCAGTCCTGTGGTGAGGACGCTCCGGCGGATTGTTACCGAAACCTACTACATAACTCCTTTTTAGTGGGTTTGATCCCAATGCATAATCGATCTGACTCTTTGCAAAATTATAATATTTTTGCTTAAGAGCAGTATCGGTTATTGAATCTGAATATACCAAAGCTAGAAATGCTTGATTCATAGCATATCTTAACGGACCCCATGTATCAAGGTGCGCAAGTCCTCCGGGAGTATAATTAACTCTCTTTCCGTTGTAACCTTGGGGAGTCCACCAATCCAAATGCATCTGTGCAAATTTGTGATATTCTTCCTTACCGGTAATTCTTGCAAGCAAAATTATTGCTCCATAGTGACAATCATCCCAGCAGTGTGCCCATTGATACTCTATATCCGTAGTCTGATTCTGACGGTTTAATTTAGGAATATAGGACTCGGCTTTATCAAGATACTGTTGATCACCTGTTGCTAAATAAAGCCATGTAGCAGCCCATAAAAGTTCATCCCAGAATCCGCTGTGGGAACTGTAGAAACCGTTAGCTGCAGTATAACCTGCATCGCTTCTTTTGGTGTCTGCGATGTTGAAATATTTCTTTGCATACTGCAGGTATGTACTATTTTTAAGGACTATAGAACCTACAGCCAAGGCTGCAGCCATCTGACCTGTTACACAGGAAGCGGAACAAGTAAAGTAAGGTCTTTCCATTTCCTTTTCTATAACCTCGGCAGATCCCCACCATTTATGGTCCGCTCCTCCGTCACCTATCTGGTAAACAACGCTGTCTCCCCTGTCACAAGCTACTAAATAATCCAGCGCAAAGGCAAGATTCCTTTCCAGATATTCCTTTTGTCCTGATGCCTTAATACCGTCACCATACTCATAAAGTGCCCAACCAAGCATTGCTGCTGAATATGCCATGGGAAGGTTGAACTTGACATGGTCACCGGCATCATACCATCCGCCAAGCACCTCGTCATTCATTGTTGCATCGCCACGCCACTCAACACGGTTCCATTCAGGAAGCGGTCCCGCTTGCTGGCATTCATAAAAATAAATGGCCTTTTGCAGCGCTTCTGCATAGTTATAAGTTCCCGCTGCAGATACAAATCCCTGGGGAACTACTAACGCCGTAAGCAGCATAGCAAGTGTTAAAGTAATACACACAAGCTTTTTCACAATAATTCCTCCTCTATAAAAATTATTTCATCTGTAAAACAAGACCCAAATAGAAAGCAAATAGAATCAGCAAACCGTCATGCAATTACCTTTTGTCATTCAAAAGTTATGCACTTAAACTTTAAATTAATAGTATATAGTTTGCCAATTCCTAAAGAAATGCTTTATGAATCCTGTTCCACAGTATATTACTTTACATAAAATATTATTCTCTATATATTCTCTCTATAAATAATCTCCAGCATAAACTATAATAAATAAACACGCAACTGGATATTATTTAATATATTGCTTCATAATATCCATTAAATATCAACAAAGATTAAAACGCCCTTCTGTGCTTATATTTATTATATCATTATTAGTTAACAGTATAAAGTATTGAAAAATAAGTTTTTGCTTTTATTTAATACAGATAATTTAAATACTATCTACACCCCATTATATAATGCGCCACTTATATGATTTTTCAGAGGGTAATGGAGGAATAACCCTGTTTATTTCCTTCTAACCAACAGCATCAAGTAAATGAAATCAGTGCACTTTTTAAGGCAAAAAAGAAGAAGCCCGAAAGCTTCTCCTTTTATATTTATTAATTACATGTCATTCAATTACCAGTCAATACTGTCAACATAAAGAGTAAACTCACCTTTACCTGAAGTCAGAACCTGAATTCCCAATTGCTGTGGCAATTCCGGATCAGCATCCTCAGGGAGTGTAAGGGTTAATTCATTCCATTCATCCTTTTTAAGAGTAATATATGCACCCCATGTTGAATTCCAGAAAGCATCCGACCAATCCGGTGTATGAGGCATAATATACGGTTGAATAGCACTTATTGGTGCATCAGCCGGAACCCATATTCTATAGGTAATAGTAGTTCCCGGTTCCACAAAAGGTTTTCCGTCTGTTAATAACATTGCATCTCCTTCAGCTGAACTGGTAATATCCCATTTAAGAGAGTTTCCTCCTTTAAATGCTTTTTCTGTGGTATTTACAATAGTAGATGCTTCTGTTCCCGATGTCGAGAAACCTCCCTTTGTACCGTCTTCAAAGTTGAATTTGGAATTATCGCCGGTAGCTGATTCCACTTTTATAGTCACAGCTTTTCCATACATTAAACCACGGATATCTACGGCAGTCACCTGAGCAAAATATGTTCCGGGTTGCTTATACTTATGGCTTACTTTCTTTCCTGTAGCTTCATAACCGTCTCCAAAATTCCATACATAGTATGCAATAATATTATCGGGGTCTTTCGTATCGCTGGCATCGAATACTATTGCATCATCCGTTGTTGCTTCTTCCTTTGATACACTCAAGGAAATATCCGGGTTAATATAGTCAGGAGTATAAGGAAGCTCTTTTACAATCTTCAATACCTTTCTCCTTATTACAGCAACATCACTGGAATCTATAGAGCCATCAAGATAAGCATCAGCTGCTTCCAAATTGATATTGTAGAGATTGGTATCCAATTTCTTTAATACAAACCTCTTTATCAGCATTACATCATAAGAATCAATATTTCCGTCGTTGTCGAGATCACCATACAAAACAGGCTCCGTTGTGTCAAGGATAATATGGCATGCTGTCAATGGAGGTATTGTATACATAAAGGAATTATCATTAATATTTGTTATAGGCATTCTCTTTGTAATGTTTGAACTGCTCCTGTCAAAAGCCCAAACTTCACCTTTAGTATATTTTGCGTCACTGGCAATATTAAATTGAATCATCCTTGTATTATAATCTTTGTTCAAAAGAATTATATGAAGCTTTCCATCATCTTCTCCAACTATTGATGCATACGCAGAACATACTTCAGCTTCGTTTGTTTCACAAGCTACAGATGTATCTCCGAAGCTTCCGCCCTTTCCGTCATAATTTGTGTAAAGGTTTATACCTGCTGCTGTGTAGTTGTTGGATGCATCACCCCAGTAAGTTGCAAGGTATACACCATATTTTCCGAATATACCAAGTACATCAGCCTGTGCAATACCACCAGTTATATGCTTTCCGGCACCATAATCATACTCGGTAATTGCCAGCTTGGTTCCGGGATAATATTTTTCAATTGATTTCATTATTTCGGGCAGTATCGGAAGATAATCTTTTTTCCACTGACCGATCCAACTGTCTTCAACATACGTAGGATCCCATAAAGTTCTTGGTGCCTGAAGTCTTGCCATGTTACATAACATATTGTTCGGATCTTCACCAAAGCATATTCTGGATCCTCCGCCTGTCGCTTCAGGATACCAGTGAAGATCGAGTACGTCCAAAAGCCTCTTTCCTTCTTCTTCAGAAGCCTTCCTCATGCTGTCAAGGTAATAATCTATAAACCATTTGTAATCTCCCTTTACATCTTCCCAATCGGGAGCGGATTGCAGTGATTCATATGCAGCAAATCCATATAATGCAGGTCCGAATATTTCAGCATAAGGATCCACATTCTTAACCGCCTTGGAAAGACCTATTGTTTTTTCAACAAGCTCTTCACAAGTTACCGGTTCTGGATGAATTCTTGGGTGTGTATGAGCCCACAACGCCGGTTCATTATCAACGGCATATCCCTTAATTCCTGTTGATGTAGAGGCATCACCGTACTTGTTTACAAGGAAGTTTACAAATTCGTCCATGTATACATAATCATCGGTTGTATCAGGAGTTAATGAGAAAGGAGCACCTTTTTCAAATACTACTTCCTTCCATCTGGATGACGGTGCTGTTTCATCTTCCCCAACTGCTCCGTTTCCATCTGCTGAAACATAACCTGCAGCCTGTAAAGTTACAAGTGAATACTCAGAACCGCCGGCCAGAGCTTTCTCATGGAAAGTTGAAACTACCGCTCCGGGTTCGTTCCACTGGTCTTGCGGCACCCCTGTATCCTGGCAAAGGTATGTATCACTGGAATGTATCCAGTCACTACCGGCATTTGAGAAATTGTTCTCCCAGTTATAGCCGGTTGTTCTGTTTCCGCCGAATCTTCTTGCATTAAGTGTTGCATTGAGATTCTGGTTGCTTCCGTAAATATACGGACTGATAGGCTTTCTGTTAAGGTTTGTATTAATGTTTACATTCACAACGTCATAAGTCACTATCGGAGATGATGTTGGAGTAGGTGTCGGTGTAGACGTCTGTGTCGGTTCTTCCGTCGGTTTCGTGGTTGGCTGCGGTATACAGTCTGATTTATCGTTTGCATAAGCAGACATAAATACCAATGCAGAGTTCCAGTAAACTGTATGTTCATTTGATACCCAGTCTCCGGTACTCCTTGTGTAACACTTAGCTGCAAATCTGGACAGTCCTGCTCCCTCATATGCATTAGGTCCACCCGGCATATATCCCTTCGGTATTCCCTGTTTACCGTCAAGGTTGTATATATTGCTGAATACACCTTTTACCGAATCTTCGCCATAACCCGAAACAAAGCTGAAACGAAGCGGGTTAGTACCGAGCAACCAGTTAAGTGAGCCAAATCCCAGTTTTGTTACTCTGTCACTATATTTGTTCAAAAGTGTCGAACCTATGATTGCATCCATAGGAACATTCATTACCTGCATATTAATTCCCCAGAAATAATTACCGGGAACTATTGCATTGCTCCACGGATTGTTCTCATACCTTGTAAGGATATTGTCAAGCCAAATACCAAATTCAGTTTCAATCCAGCTCTCAACATCTGCATCCTTGTTATCTGCTTTCAAGTATGCAAGGAATGCGGTAAGCCACATATCTCCCCATGTATGGGCGTAAGATTCAGGATTTTCAAACTTATTGGCAAAGGACTTGTAATTTTTTTTGAAGTATGTATGGTATACTTCTTCTCCGGTAGCCCTGTATAAAGAAGCTGCCGCCCAAAGTCTGTCCGAACTGTCATCACTTACATTGTATGGTCCCGGAGGAGAAACAATGTTCTTTGGATTTTTCTCCAAGAATGACCAAGCACTTTTTGCAGCATCTAGACACTGCTTAGCAAAGTCTTCGTCATAATTTTTAAATACTAAATATGCATGGGCAAGTACGCCGGCAGCACATGCCGTATCATCAGTGGTGCAACCGTTCTGATCCCTGATTATTCTTGCCGTAATATTTTCGTCGTTATCGGACTGAATTCTCGGATAGAATCCTCCGCTTTCGGAATCTTGCATTTTCAGCATCCATTCAAGTTCCCATCTAACTTCATCAAGAATATCCGGTACACCGTTTCCGCTCTCAGGTATGTTAAGATGATCGTCACCAAACTGTGAAGGGAACATTTCATATGCCCAGAGCAGGTCGGAAACACCGGTAGCACCGGCATTAACATATTTACCGAAATCTCCTGCATCATACCATCCCTTTGATACATCTATGGGATCTTTCTTACCGGAAGCAAAAATTGCCTCTTTATCTTGAGGTGTTATATCTTTACGGGGATAACCCTGTGCATATTTTTCTTCCAATTCTATTCCCTGACGCTGGTAATAGAAATATCTTGCAGCATCAACAACCAGTGGTCTGTATACATCTTCAGCAATTGTAAATTTAGGTGAATTGTCCACGCCCTCTATTGCTATGTAGTATTCTCCGGGAGCTGTCATTTCTGAAAAATCTGCTTTAAGAATCATTTCTCCGGAGTCAAGAGGTTCATAATCAGTTATATACTTTAATCTACCTGTGTATGCAACAGTGTCATCAGCAACCCTTTTTACAAAGAATTCTGCATCACGAGGTATAAGAAGATCTTCTCTAAATCCTGTAACCAAAGCATATTTTTCGGAATTAGGAATAAAGCCCAACTGATTTACCTTAATTGCAGGGGCTGACTTTTCATCATCAGGGGATGTTATCTTGATATCACTGAACCAAACCGTAAAGGCTTTTCCGTGTCTCTTGCTGAACAGAAGGCAGGTAACATTTGCAGGATTAAAGCCGTTATCAAGGTAAACCAGCTGTTTTAAAGGAATTTTTACATGCTGCCATTCCGTTGTTATGTCAACATAGCTTGATATTGTAGCAGTTGTATCGATTTCCAATGTGCTGCGCTCATATACTTTGTCTCTAAATCCGATTATGAAATCTTCTCCGCCGTCTTTACCTTTTATATCGAACTCGAGATAACCGTTTTCGATATATTGAGAGATGTCATGGGTGTTCCATCCTCTTACGGTAACAAGGGAAATCCACCATCCAGACTGAAGGTCTTCTTTAAGGTTAAGTCTTAATGTGGGCTTACCCTTGTAAATTACCTCTGTGTCAATCGGCAAAGTGTCGTTGACTGTTTCAAGTTCTCCCATACCGCTTCCGGACCATCCTACAACAGGTTGTCCGTCAAAAATCTGAATGTCCAAAAGTTTGCGGAAAACTTCCGGAATAACATTCTCGTCTCCAGCACCCATTGCAACCTGCGGAGCCATCATTACAAGCAGCATTGCAAGTACCAGAAGCATTGAAATCCTTCTTTTAGCCATATTTCACACTCCTTAATATTAATATTTTATTTAATATTAAAATTTACACAGACATAGTAATAACAAACCTAAATAAAATTAAGGCTGTTTAAAAAAGACATATATTATTTTAAATATAAATACGTTTGGGCTACATAGAATAATAAATAGAATGGTTAATAGAATAGAACGATATTTTCGTGTAACTCGCTTAATAACGCTGCATTGATTTTATTAATACGGCTGTTTAAGTAAATATAAAGTAAATCCGACTGTTATAAAATATGCCTTTTCTAATCATCACCGCTTTTTATCAGGCTTGCTAATACCGGATTATCCGTGTAATTTTTTACACTGATTTAGTAACATTATACTCTATTCCGGTAACATAATATAGTAAAGTTATTTATATTTACTTATATTATACAATAATATTCTATATATATAAATATAATATTAAATAAATATAATATACACTCAATGCATATAAATCAAAATATATAAACGGCTTATTTATCCATCCCTAATAATATTCGCAACTTTTATTTATTTTAGTGGTACCCTAAAAAAAATAAGTGTAATTGCAGTAAAATTACCACAGTAAAACATACTCAAGGTACGAAACTAAATCATTTTACTTTGGAATAGTTAAATCAAAGCTAAATTTGGGGCTTCAGCGAAGAAATGATCCACGCTGAAGCCCTTATTTTTCATTTTTTCTTTATTTAAATTACACGCGGCTTAAACTACCGGTTTTAAAGCGGATAAATACAATTACTGTTATTTCCTTGGAATCAATCCGGCAATTGCTTTTTATATTCCTCATTGGAAATGTTGTCCATCAAGTCTACCACGCCCTGTTTGTCCACCTCATTTGTATAAAACTCCTCATAATCTTCATATCCTCCCATATCCTGAGGAGTATCGGATGAACCGTATTTCACGAGATCATTCAATTGGTCCATACCCTCAAACTCATCATCTTCCCGCTTATTCAGATATTTTCTTCCCAGGGGTGCATCCCACACCAACTCTTCTACCGGCCTTTGCCATTCCAAGGTATCCATTGTAATCTCCTTGCTGCTTTCGCAGTCAATACACAATCTAGTATAAGGCAAAGCCTCAAGCCTTTCCTCACCTATATCTTTTGAGCACAGCTCGCATTTTCCGTAATCTCCCTTGTCAATCCTGGTTAATGCATCATTTACCTCTTTTAACAAATGTTCCTCATGAACCTTGAGAGTATTATTCATTTCCGCCTGAAAAACCGCTGTCCCCAATTCCGCAGGATGGTTGTCATAGTTTGACAATTCATCCGCAGCCTCCATATTCTGTTCTGAAACATCATGAGCTTTCATCATATTTATTGTATTTTCCAATTCATTTTTCTGTTTTAATAGAAGTTCCCTGTAATGTTCTGTTTTTTCCATGCAGTTTACCTTCCTTTCTTCAACTTTAGATTAACACAAATAATCGTTTTTTATAGAAGGTTTCTCATGGAAAAATTCATTTTGATTAATTATCCTTCTCATGGACAAATATTATTTTAAAATCAATTATAAGTAAAGAATTTATTGAAAAGCTACGGTTTTATAATATAATAAGTATGTTAATGAAAAACATTTACAAAAGGAGGTTTACCATGAATAATAAAGCTGATATAGGCGTTTTCGGCGGATCGGGATTTTATTCGTTTCTCAAGGACGTCGAAGAAATTGAAATTGAAACACCCTATGGAAAACCCAGTGATAAAATTGCACTGGCAACATATGAGGGAAAAAGAATAGCTTTTCTTCCCCGTCACGGCAAAAATCACCAATTTCCGCCCCATATGATACCCTACAGGGCTAATCTTTTTGCAATGAAAAAACTGGGGGTAAAAAAGATATTGGCTCCCACAGCCTCCGGAAGTCTTCAACCTAATATAAAACCCGGTGACTTTGTTGTTTGTGACCAGTTTGTAGATAGAACGTCCGGACGTAAAGATACTTTTTACGACGGTCCGGTAACAAAGCATATAAGCGCAGCACATCCCTACTGCCCCGAGCTTAGAAAAATTGCAATAGAAGCCGGCCGGGATTTGGGTATAACCGTTCACGAAAAAGGAACCGTAGTTGTCATACAGGGTCCAAGGTTTTCCACTGTGTCAGAAAGCCGGTGGTTTAACAAAATGGGCTGGGAAGTTATCAATATGACTCAGTATCCGGAAGTCTATTTAGCCAGAGAGCTGGGTATATGCTATGCCAATATATCATTAATTACAGACTATGATGCAGGCTTGGAAGGTCGTGACGACATTGCTCCCGTTACCGAGGAAGCTGTTCTAAAAGTGTTTGAGGAAAATATTGAAAAGGTTAAAAAAATGCTCTTTGAAATAATCAAGAGAATTGAATTGCGTGATGAAAGCTGTACTTGCAACAATGTTGATTTAAGCGGATTAGACCTATAATATCCGTAAAGCTCGCCATGGCTTGAACTGTGGCTGACAATCCAATTATGGGGAGTAGACCTCCACCTAAGTTAAAACGGTTTTGAAAAGGAGATTTCGATGAAGCCATTAGAATATTGTAACGGAATATTAAAGCTGATTGATCAGACATTGCTTCCCGGAGAACATAATATTGTGGAGCTTAATAACTATGTTGAGATCGCCGATGCCATAAAAAATATGATAGTAAGAGGTGCCCCGGCAATAGGGGTAACTGCTGCATATGGCTTGGCCATAGCTGCAAAATCAATAAATACCGATTCTAAAAATGAATTTTTCGATCAGCTGAAAAAAGTATGCGATATTATAAAAAGTACCCGGCCTACCGCGGTAAACCTGTTCTGGGCTGTGGACAGGGTTTATGACAAGGCTGTTTCCAACAAGGACAAGTCTATAGAAGAAATAAAGGAGCTAATTGAAACTGAAGCTTGCCTGATGGAAAAAGAAGATGTCGAAGCCAACAGGAATATCGGACAGCACGGAAACGAACTTATAAAGGAAGGTTCAACAATACTTACCCATTGTAACGCCGGTGCTCTGGCCACGTGTGATTATGGGACGGCTTTGGGGATTATCCGCGCAGCCCATGAATCGGGTAAAAAAATTCAGGTTTTTGCGGATGAGACAAGGCCATATTTACAAGGTGCAAGGCTTACAGCCTGGGAGCTAATGCAGGATGGCATTCCTGTTACCTTAATATGTGACAATATGGCAGGACATTTTATGAAAGAGGGATTAATTGATTGTGTTATAGTCGGAGCCGACAGGATTGCATTAAACGGTGACACGGCAAACAAAATCGGCACCTATTCCCTTGCGGTTCTTGCAAAAGAAAACAATATACCCTTTTACGTTGCTGCTCCCATATCAACCATAGATTTTTCCATTAAAAACGGAGATCAAATACCGATAGAAGAACGAAATCCGATAGAAATAACCCATATTAAGGGTATAAGAATCGCTCCTGAAGGTGTAAATGTGAGAAATCCCGCATTCGATGTTACGCCAAACAAATATATTTCCGCCATTGTTACCGACAGGGGAATTATTTATCCGCCTTATGATGAAAATATTATAAAATACCGTTAACAAGCAATTTATAGATTTAACCAATAATAATGCGCAAACCAGACAAGCATCAAAGGTTATTCTCAATAAGCCTCAGGGTTAATCATCAATTAAGCTTGAGGCTATTATATTATTTTGCAGCTTTATCTTTTATCACACTTTCCGCATGAGCTTTAATCTTTTCAAAACTTTTGTGGCTGATTGCATGTTCAATACGGCAGGCATCTTCTTTTGCCGTTTCCTCATCAACACCGAGGGCAATAAGAAAACCCGTCAAAAGCTTGTGCCGCTCATAAATACATTCGGCAATTTCCATACCTCTATCAGTCAATGTTATATAGCCCTGTTCATCCATTTGAATATAGCCGTTTTCCCTCAACTGCTTCATAGCATAACTGATACTGGGCTTGGAGAAATTCATTTCATTTGCGATGTCGATAGATCTCACCTGTCCGTTTCTTTGCTGCAGTATTAAAATGGTTTCAAGATAGTTTTCTGCAGACTCCTGTATTTTCAATATAATTTCACCACCTGGATTATAAACCTTTTTTATATGTTAGCATAAACTGACCTATTTTTCAATTAAGACCAAACACCCCGGTGCATCTAATTAATGGAAAGAAAAATACTCCAATGACTCGTATATTAATATGTTTCACCGATATGTCCACATTTTTAGTGAAATTTCACAAAATTGAATGCCAAAACCCTCGGATTTTTATCAGTTATTATTTTACAGATTAATTGACAAATCAGAAGCATGCTGCTATACTCAAATTAGTTAGCGACGACTAACTGATTTTTTTGAAATTTGGTTAGTCGTAACTAACCTAATGATTGAAGTTTTTCAAAGGTATTTAAACCAATTGACATAAGAATAGAATATATTTTTTATGCCAGGGTTAGTCATTTCTAACCGGGAAGGAGTAATGTATATGTTAAGATTGCCGGATGTAAAATTGGGTAAGACAGTAAAAGTCGTCAGGTTGCACGGAAACGGTGCCGTTAAAAGGCGAATCATGGATATGGGGATTACAAGAGACTGCGAGATTTATGTCCGCAAAGCAGCACCTCTAGGAGACCCAATTCAAATAAACGTTAGAGGCTATGAACTTTGCATCAGAAAAGCAGACGCAGCAATGATTGAAGTACATTAAACATTATTGATACCCAATCGTCCAATTACTGCAATCAAATCAGCAACCGATTTTTTGATATTTTAGGAGGAGTACTAATGTCTATAAAAATTGCCCTTGCCGGCAACCCGAATTGCGGCAAGACTACAATGTTCAACGACTTAACGGGTAGTAACCAGTATGTAGGAAATTGGCCGGGGGTAACCGTTGAAAAAAAAGAAGGAAAACTAAAAGGTTATAAGGATGTTATTATCACGGATTTGCCTGGTGTTTATTCCCTTTCTCCCTACTCACCGGAAGAAGTGGTTACCAGGGACTATTTAATAAATCAAAAGCCTGATGCTATTATTAATGTCGTCGACGGAACCAATATAGAACGAAATCTATACCTGACCACTCAACTTATTGAGGTTGGGATTCCGGTAATAATAGCTCTTAACATGATTGACATCATACGGAAAAACGGAGATGACATTGATGTTAAAAAGCTCTCGGAAAAACTGGGATGCAAAATAATTGAAACCTCCGCCTTAAAGGGGATTGGCTCTGTTGATGTGGCTAAAAGGGCAATTGCCATTGCAAAGAAAAATTTATCTACCGAGGCGAAGCACAAATTCTCTGATTTGGTTGAAGAATCTTTATCAAATATATCAACTCTGATTGAAAACAAGGTTGATACCAAATATTTACGTTGGTACAGCATCAAAGTGTTTGAAGGTGATTCAAAGGTTTTAGAGCAATTGTCTCTTGATGAGCATACAAAATTACAGATTCAAAATATTACCTCTGCATGTGAAAGCGAGCTCAAAGACGACTGTGAAAGCATTATAGCCGGAGAAAGATACAAATTCATAGATTCTGTTATAAAAGACTGCTACCAAACAAAAAACAGTTCCAAAAGAAGTGTTTCCGACAAAATCGACAGTATACTCACTAACCGCTTTTTAGCTCTTCCGATTTTTGCAGCCATTATGTTTCTTATATATTATATTTCAGTATCGACCGTTGGCGGATGGGCAACCGATTGGGTAAACGATACCTTGTTCGGAAATATAATTCCATCAGCGGCAGAACGCTTTTTAAATTCGGTAAACGCTGCCAATTGGTTATCCTCTTTGATTATTGACGGAATTATAGGCGGAGTAGGTTCAGTTTTAGGTTTTCTACCCCAGATGATAGTTTTGTTTTTCTTCCTTACACTCCTCGAGGACTTCGGATATATGTCCCGAATAGCTTTTATCATGGACAAAATTTTTCATAAATTCGGTCTTTCAGGTAAGTCCTTTATTCCGATGCTAATCGGAACAGGCTGCAGCGTTCCGGGTATTATGGCATCAAGAACCATTGAAAGTGAGTCAAATCGAAAACTTACGGTTATGACCACATCGTTCATTCCGTGCTCGGCAAAGTTGCCGGTAATCGCGCTTATATCCGGGGCATTATTTCCCGGTTCTGTATGGGTTGCTCCCGGAGTGTACTTTATAGGTATTGCAGCCGTAATTGTTTCCGGTATAATTCTAAAGAAAGCAAAACTCTTCTCTGACGATGACACACCGTTTGTTATGGAGCTTCCCGAATATCGTGTTCCGGGTATTAAGAATGTAATTATTCACATATGGGACAGGGTAAAATCCTTTGTCAAAAAAGCAGGAACAGTAATATTTCTTGCCAGCAGCCTCATCTGGTTTTTGTCAAACTTTAACTGGCAACTGAAAACGGTAAATGCATCGGATTCTATACTTGCTTCTTTGGGAAATATATTGGCCCCCTTATTCATACCTCTCGGTTGGGGAGATTGGAGAGCGACGGTTGCAACCATCACCGGGCTTGCAGCAAAAGAAAACATTGTGGGAACCTTCGGAATTCTCTACGGTTATCAGGAAGTTGGTGAAAGCGGGGTTGAAATCTGGGCAAGCCTCAGTTCCTCCTTTACACAGCTGGCAGGATTCTCCTTTTTGGTTTTCAACCTGTTATGCGCACCTTGTGTTGCTGCAATGGGTGCTATCAGAAAAGAAATGGGAAACGCTAAATGGACTTTCATTGCAATCGGGTACCAGACGGGTCTCGCATACATTGTTTCCTTCTGCATCTATCAACTGGGCATGCTGTTTACCGGCCATGGCTTCAATGTATTCTCCGCTGTTGCTCTTATACTGGTATTATGCTTCCTCTACCTATTGTTCAAACCGAATAACAGGAAAAAAACAGATTCTTCAAAAAAAATGGAACGAGTCCTTTTAGGAGGCGCTAAATTATGATCGGTATCATCGCAGATAATCTGGCAAATATTATTATCAGTGCAATCTTACTTGTTTGTGCTGTATTGGCTATACTAAAAATCAGAAAAGATAAAAAAAGCGGTTACAGCTGCTGCAGTTGCCACGGATGTCCCTCTTCAAGCACATGCCATAAGAATTCGGGCAAAGATTGAACCGTCGATTATATAGGAAAATGTTCCAGATACTAAAGGTTCTTTATTTTCTAGAATACTTTTTTCTACTTATCGCATATTTTTTATCCATTATAAAGAAAAAATATGGAAGAAACTTTAGTTTCTGGAATATTTTTTCTTCACTTCTTGCATCATTAAGAAGCTTTCTTTTGAAACTTAGCCTTCTTTTCCCTTGCTTCTCTTTTTTAAAAGCCAATCCCTAATCTTTAACTCATAACCGTTGCCCGTGGGCTCATAATAAACGGTTCCCTTCATCTCTTCAGGAAGATACTGCTGCTCAACATAGTTGCCCGGATAATCATGGGCATATTTATAGCCTTTCCCATAGCCTAAATCCTTCATTCCAGATGTAACGGCATTTCTCAAATGCATCGGTACTTCACCGGTACGCCTGGTTCTAACATCATGCAAAGCTTTATCTATTGCAGCATAGCATGAGTTTGACTTAGGACTTGTGGCTACCATAACGGCAGCCTGGGATAATATTATTCTAGCCTCGGGCATACCCACCATATGAACAGCCTGCGCCGCTGCAACCGCTACCTGTAAAGCAGCCGGGTTAGCCATTCCCACATCCTCCGAAGCACATATCATAATTCTTCGTGCCAAAAACATGGGGTCTTCTCCGGCATCCAACGCTCTCGCAAGATAAAACACCGCCGCATCCGGATCACTTCCCCTCATGGATTTAATAAACGCACTTATATTGTCATAATGTCCTTCTCCGGATTTATCGTATCTTGCAGCCTTTCTCTGCAAACACTCTTCCATAAGTGCCATATTAATATTTAGCTTGCCGTCCTTGTCAATAGGTGAGCTCAAAACGGCAAGCTCCAGAGTATTTAAAGCAATTCTTGCGTCTCCGTCACAAATATCTGCCAGAAAGTCCAGGGCCTCATCATCAATCTCCACTTCCAGATTTCCGAGTCCGCGCTCCTTGTCTTCCAAAGCATTTTTAATTATTTTCTTTATAGAATCACTTTCAAGGGGCTTTAGCATAAAAACCGAAGATCTAGAAATCAAAGCCTTGTTTACTTCAAAGTAGGGATTCTCGGTGGTCGCTCCCACAAGAACTATTGTGCCGTCTTCGACGTAAGGAAGCAATGCATCCTGTTGGGCTTTATTAAATCTATGAATTTCGTCAATAAACAACACGGTTTTGCCTTCAGGATTAAATATCCGGTTCTGGGTATCGGATACAATTCTCTTAATGTCAGAAACACCGGATGTAACAGCATTGAGCTTTTCAAAATTAGCTTTTATGCTGTTGGCAATAATCCTTGCCAGGGATGTCTTTCCTGTTCCGGGAGGTCCGAAAAGAATAATGGATGAAATTCTTCCCGCCCTTATCATTCTGTTTAAAAGCTTGCCTTCACCCACTATCTCTTCCTGTCCGTAAAACTGATCCAATGTCTTCGGCATCATCCTATACGCCAGAGGCTCCTTTTTTAATTCCATAACATCCTTCCTAACTACAGCTTGTAAACATTATCTGCCGATAAGACTTTAACACCGTTCTTTACAAGTTTATCCGCAGCTTCTTCAAGGGCTTCAATCCTTAATATTACCAATGCCTCATCCTCAGTTTTACCTACAAAAGCATACATATATTCAATACCTATGGACTCCTCATTCAAAACTCGTAATGCTTTTTCAAGTCCTCCAGGCTGGTCGGGAACTGCTATTGCAATTACCTCAGTAGAGCTTACAGCAAAATCATTATCCTTTAAAACTTTTTCAGCCTTGTCAGGGTTATTTACAATAATCCTCAAAATTCCGAAATCAGTGGTGTCAGCTATGGAGAGAGCACTAATGTTAATATTGTTGTCTGCAAGAACTTTAGTAACCTCGGCAAGCCTACCGGATTTGTTCTCTAAAAAAACGGAAATCTGTTTTACCAGCATGTTTTACCCCTCCCATTTTATATGCTATTTCCAATTTTAATATTGGTCTTGTTAAATTTTACGCTTATCTATCACACGCTTTGCCTTTCCTTCATTTCTTTCAATTGTCTTAGGCTCAACAAGCTTAACCTTGGCATTTATTCCCAAAGTAACCTCAATAGCTTTTCTAATTTTATTTTCAACATCTTCTATTCTTTTAACCTGGTCAGAGAACATAGCCTGATTTACTTCCACCCATATTTCCAGAACGTCCAGGTTATCTATTCTATCAACTATCATGAGATAATGGGGAGCTGTTTCTCCAAACTCAAGAAGAACACTTTCAACCTGGGACGGGAATACATTGACTCCTCTAATGATAAGCATGTCATCGGATCTTCCCGATACCTTGCTCATTCTGACAGAAGTTCTTCCGCATTCACATTTTTCATAAGTCAGGCTGGAAATATCCCTTGTTCTATACCTTAAAAGAGGCAAACCTTCTTTTGTAACCGTTGTAAATACCAGTTCTCCTTTTGAGCCTTCAGGAAGAACCTCTTCAGTTACAGGATCGATTATCTCAGGAATAAAGTGATCCTCCTGAATGTGAAGTCCGCATTTGCAAGGACATTCAGTGGCAACACCGGGACCGATAACTTCACTTAATCCGTAAATATCAATAGCAAGTATTCCAAATCTTTCTTCTATTTCTTTGCGCATATTTTCAGACCACGGCTCAGCTCCAAAAACACCTGCTTTCAGCTTCAGATCTTCTTTCTTAATGCCCATTTCCTCCATCTCTTCAGCCATATATAAAGCATATGACGGAGTACAAGCTAAAACAGTAGTTCCGAAATCCTTCATTATCTGGATCTGTCTTTTGGTATTACCTCCGGAGATAGGTATAACCGATGCTCCCAATCTCTCAGCACCATAGTGTATTCCCAGACCTCCGGTAAAAAGACCGTATCCGTAAGCTACCTGAATAAACGAATTTCTATCGGCACCGGCGGAAACCAATGTTCTGGCAGCCACTTCCGCCCAGGTATCGATATCTTTTCTGGTATAACCTACCACCGTTTGCTTTCCGGTGGTTCCGGAGGAAGCATGTATCCTGACAATTTCGCTCAAAGGTGCTGCAAACAATCCGTAAGGATAAGTGTCCCTCAAATCCTGTTTATAGGTAAACGGGAGCTTCTTGAGATCCTCCAATGAATTAATGTCTCCCGGTTCAATACCCGCCTTCTGCATTTTTTCTCTGTAATACGGTACATTATGGTACACTCTCTTTACAGTATCAATAAGTCTTGCAGTTTGCACTCTTGTCATCTCTTCCCTGTGCATACATTCATACGTAGGATTCCAGTACTGCATAATTCTACCCCCATAAATTAATATTCTTTAAAAACTTGATTTTATCCTCTTTTATAACCTTCTTCAAAAGCCAGAAGGTTTACATCAAGTACCTTTTGTGGAACGGTTTCCTTTAATGCCTCAATCCATATTTCCTTGTCGATGTCGACCGACTTTGCCAAAAGTCCAAGTAATACTGTATTCACAGCCTTTATATTTCCACAGTCCTTGGCAATCTTAAAAGCATCCAGAGAAATAACGTTTTTAAAGTTTTCCCTTAACAATTCCATTATGTTTTCCGGATACTTTTCTTTTCCGATAATAACGGGCATAGGACTGATTTTCTGTTCATTAACCAAAAGCTTGCCGTCTTTCTTCAAATAATCGGCCCACCTCAGAGCTTCCAACTGTTCAAATGCAATGATTATATCCGCCTCTCCCTTTTCAATTATAGGAGAATATACCTTATCACCCATTTTTACATATGTTACAACGCTTCCGCCACGCTGCGACATACCGTGAACTTCAGAAACCTTAACGTCATAATTCTGTTTGAGAGCAACATTTCCAAGAACCCTGCTTGCAAGCAATGTGCCCTGTCCGCCAACTCCCACTATTAGTATATTATGCTTATTCATTTTTATCACCAGCCTTTTCAATTGCATCAAAGTTACATACCTTTGAACATAATCCGCAGCCCACACACAAAGCCTCGTTAATTTCTATGTGGCCTCCCATGTCAACAATAGCAGGACATCCGAGCTTCATGCACATCTTGCACTTTTTACATTTTTCCACATTAATTCTATGAGGTCCTTCATGCTTTACATACTTCAAAAGTGCACAGGGCCTTTGTGCTATGATTACCGACGGCTCATCCGCCTCAATCTCTTCCTTAACAATTTTTTCAAACTCCTTTAAGTTAAAGGGATCTTCAATCCTAACCCTGTCAACTCCTACAGCGTGACATAATTTTTCAAGATCCACCTGTTTTGTAGGTTCTCCCTTTATTGTAAAGCCTGTCGCAGGATTGTGCTGATGTCCGGTCATTCCCGTAATGGAATTATCCAGAATAATAACCGTTGAGTTACCTTTATTGTAAACCACATCAATAAGACCGGTTATTCCCGAATGTATAAATGTGGAATCTCCTAAAATTGCAACAGTCTTACCGGAAAATTCTCTACCCCTTGCCTTCTCCATTCCATGGGCAGCTCCAATGCTGGCACCCATACAAACGCAGGTGTCCATAGCCTGGGTTGGAGGCAGTGCTCCAAGAGTATAACAACCTATATCACCGCTTACCGTAAGCTTCAGCTTGTTGAGAACATAATACGTTCCCCGGTGCGGACATCCGGGGCACATTACAGGAGGTCTTACAGGTATTGGCGCATCGGTTACTTTCTTATCTTCAAATCTCTGTCCCAAAACCTTCTCTTTTATAAGGTTTGCACTGTATTCTCCTATCAGCGGCAATAAATCCTTGCCGATTACCTTTATTCCCATTTTTCTTACATGATCTTCAATAAAGGGTTCCAGCTCTTCAATAACATATAGAGTTTTAACCTGCTTTGCAAAGTCCTCAATCAATTTATCGGGAAGGGGATAAATCATCCCTAACTTGAGGTAAGAAACATCTCCGAAAGCCTCTCTTGCGTACTGATAAGCTATACCGCCGGTTATTACTCCTATTTCCTTGCTTCCCCACTCAATCCGGTTTAAATCCGTTGTGTTGGCAAATTCCCTCAGGTCATCCATTCTCTTCTCTACAACAACATGCCTTTTCCGGGCCATAGCAGGCATCATAACATATTTTTGAGGATCCTTTTTATATTCCTTAAGCCCCACATCCTCCCTGTCGCTTATCTCTACAACGCTCTGAGAATGTGAGATCCTTGTTGACAATCTGACAATAACGGGTGTATCGAATTTTTCACTGATTTCAAAGGCTTGCTTGACAAAATCCTTGCATTCCTGACTGTCCGAAGGTTCAAGCATCGGAACCTTTGAAGACTTGGCATATAACCTGCTGTCCTGTTCATTTTGCGAACTGTGCATTCCGGGATCATCGGCAACCATAATCACAAGCCCTGCATTTACACCGGTATATGACGCTGTAAACAAAGGATCGGCTGCAACATTCAAACCGACATGCTTCATCGCGCAAATAGCTCTGCCCCCGGCTATAGAGGATCCGATAGCCACCTCAAGAGCAACCTTTTCATTTGGCGACCATTCCGAATATATATCGTCGTATTTGGCAATATTTTCAGTAATTTCGGTACTGGGCGTTCCGGGATAAGCAGCCGCCACTTTGACTCCTGCTTCATAAGCTCCCCTGGCAACCGCCTCGTTACCAAGCATTAATTTTTTCATTAAAAAACCCCCATTTATAAAGTAAAATATTAAGTTTATTACTAAAGCTTATTAAATCTATATATTATTATCAGTTATTAAATTTGTATTGTCAATTAAAAAAACAGGGTGCAATAAATAAATATGAAGAAAATATAAGCCTCCAACAAATATATAAAAATAATGAAGGGCTTATTCATACCCTTCATTATTTTTTATAATCACTTATCCTGCCATTTTAGCAGGAATTCCTTCCTTATCATCAGCCGATGCTTCTTTGAATACCATATCGATATGTTTCTGAGAAAACTTCGGTGTTAAAGAACTTACCACCGGTACTGCTATCAAAGATGCAAGCATGGCAACGGCACCTATAGTCGGACTGTTTTTGGTACCAAAGATTATCGCGCCGCCTACCGAGCATACAAAGCCTGTTATTATACCTGCCCAAGCCCCTGCTTTAGTAGTACCTTTCCAGTACAACCCGTATAAGAAGGGTGCCAAGAAGCTACCTGCCACTGTTCCCCAAGAAATTGCCATAAGGGTCATTATCGGGCTCGGTACCATAGCTACAACAAACGACGTAATTACAAATACCACACAAAGGGTTCTCATTAAAAGTATAGCGCTCTTTTCCTTCATTTTAGGGAACAAGGTTCCCTTTATGAGGTCCAGAGAAATAGACGAACTTGATACCAGAACCAGGGAAGAAAGGGTTGACATTGACGCCGACAGAATCAAAACAATTACAAGCCCTATTACATAGTCAGGCAATGTCTTTTGAAACATTATAGGAACAATCTTGTCCAGATCGCCGGCTATCTCCGCCTCTGTAACAAAAAGTCTTCCGAATCCGCCTACAAAGTATGCACCGCAGGAAATCACCACAGCAAAAACAGTGGAAACTATAGTGGCTTTCTTTATAGCGTCATTGTCCTTTATAGCATAGAACTTATGAACCATTTGAGGAAGTCCCCAGGTACCGAAGCTTGTAAGTATAACCAGACTCAATAGACCAATAGGATTGCTGCTAAAAGGCTTAACTAAACTTTCTCCCACATCCGGGATCTGTGACAACCTGGAAACTCCTTCACCCAGACCGCCTACAAAATCGCTGTTAACAATAAACAATACAACAGTTATCATACCGGCAAGCATTATTATACCTTGTATAAAATCGTTAATTGCGGTAGCAACATAGCCTCCTAAAATAAGGTATGCTCCGGTAAGTACTGCCATTATTAACATAACTGCTTCAAAGGAAACGTAAATACCCGTCAACTCATATAAAGGTTCAGCAATGGTTGTTACAATCAAATAGCTCAAACCTTGGTAAACCGATGCGGAATAAGGTACAAGAAATACAAATATAATAATCGATGCTGCGATTTTAATTGCTTTGCTGTCATACCTCTTCTCAAAGAAACTTGGCATAGTAGATGCATTTAAATCCTGAGTCATTTTACGGGTTCTCTTGGCTAGAACCAGCCATGAGAGTAGACATCCAACAAGTGCATTTCCGACTCCTATCCAGGTAGCCGAAAGTCCAAAGCCCCATCCTGTTTTACCGGCATAACCGATCATGATAACCGCAGAAAAATAAGTTGTTCCATAGGCGAAAGCCGTTAACCACGGACCCATTTGCCTTCCGCCGAAGAGAAAATCTTGTTGGGTTTTGATTTTTCTCCTGCTGTATAGGCCGACACCCAGCATAATGGCCGTAAAAAGAGCGAGAAACAAAAGCTTGATAAACATAATCCTACCATCCTCCAATTATTAAACTTCAATATCTACCATACTACCTTCCTAAAGAGGTAACAATGGAAGTGAATCGTATCGATCAATCCATGCAAGCAGAAATAAATACTTGCATGAATATGAACCGCAACTTACTTTTATTCTATAACAAAAACAAAAAAAAATAAAGAAGTTTTTAAACTTCTTTATTAATTACCGTTTTATATTATTAGTTACCGTTTTATCTCAAAGCATCAACAATTGCTTTTTCGATGTTTTTGAGCTTAGCCCGCAGTTCATCCACTTCCAAATCCGTCTTATCCTGCTTTAAGTCGGATTTTAAAATATTTGACAGTTCTTCAATCTCTTCTTTAAGAGTTTCAAGGGCTTCAAGTACAGCAAGCCTCTTAAAGGACGTTCCCGTCTTAATTCTTTCATCGGTTTCAATTACCTTATGGGCATTGACAATAAAGCTTTCACCCATTTCGGGTATGATTGTATCTATTTTGAGAGTTTTGTTAATTTCATTTGAAAGCTCAACCATTGCATCTTCTTCACCGTGAACAATGAATATCTTTTTCGGTTTTCGGTATATTCTATTAATCCAACTTAAAAGTCCTTCTTTATCTGCATGTCCTGAAAAGCCTTCAATCATCTCAATTCTTGCTTCCACTTTTATCTCTTCACCGAACAGTCTCACTATTTTAGCGCCGTCTAAAAGTCTCCTTCCCAGGCTGCCCTCTGCCTGATATCCTACAAAAAGTATTGTACTTTCCTTCCTCCAAAGGTTATGCTTCAAGTGGTGCTTTATCCGGCCTGCATCACACATTCCGCTGGCTGAAATGATTATGGAGCTCTCTTTTCTTTCATTAAGTGCTTTGGATTCATCAGCCGACTTTGTAAATATAAGTCCGGGAAAATCCAAAGGGTTGTCTCCGTTTTCTACATATTCTCTGGCTTCCTCATCATAGCAATCCAGATTTCTTCTGAATATCTCCGTTGCGGAAATAGCCATGGGACTGTCAATAAACACAGGGGTCTCAAACAATTTTTTCAACTTTTCGTCATAGACTTCTTTTTTCTTGTTCAGCTCATATATAAGTGCCTGGGTTCTACCCACTGCAAAGGAAGGTATTATGACATTGCCTCCCTTGTCAACGGTTTCGTTTACAATATTCAAAAACTTCTCCACCTTGTCTTCATCTTCCTTGTGGAGCTTGTTACCGTATGTAGACTCTATTACAAGGTAATCGGCACTATCAATTATTGAAGGATCTTTCAATATGGGAACGTCGCTGTTTCCAAGGTCTCCGGAAAAAACTATCTTTGTCTCTTCACCGTTTTCCTCAATCCACATTTCAATAATTGCGGATCCTAAAATATGGCCTGCATCTTTAAACCGCACCCTGATTTCATCATTAATCCTCACTACATCATCATAGGAAACACTCCGGAAAAGCTTTAAAGAATCCACCGCATCTTGATATGTATATAACGGTTCTATAGGTGGTTTTCCGGCCCTTTCTCTTTTTCTGTTTATCCATTCGTTTTCCGTTTCCTGAATATGTCCGCTGTCCGGAAGCATTATTGTACAAAGCTCAGCTGTCGCTTTTGTTGTTATTACCTCTCCCTTAAATCCTTTTGCAAATATCCTTGGAATCCTTCCGCTGTGATCAATATGGGCATGGGTTAGAAAAATATAGTCGATCTCGGCCGGATTTAAAGGAAACTCTTCTTCATTCAAAGTATTAATCTTTGAATTTCCCTGAAACATGCCGCAATCGACAAGAAATTTTGTGGATTTTGTCTCAACAAGAATACATGACCCTGTAACGGTTTTAGCCGCTCCTAAAAAGGTTATTCTCATATTGCACCTCACAAATTTATACTTTGATTGTATTCTTCGACAGCAGCTTCCTTTTTCCCTTCAATAAGCAGTTACTGTTTGTAAAATAATTACAACTTATGCAAGCAATATGAATTATTTTTGCTTTTAATCAAACATTTCTAAGATTTCCTTTATCTTTTCGCAAAAGAACTCCATTTCTTCATCGGTACCGATACTCACCCTTAGATAATTTTCAATACCCGGTTTATTAAAATGCCGAACCAAAATGCCTTTTTCCCTAAGCTTTTCAAACAACTGCAATCCTTTTATTGCCGGATGGCTGATAAAAACAAAATTAGTTTTTGACTCAATCACTCTAAACCCTAAATCTAAAAGCTTCTTCGTAACCCTTTCCCTTGTTTGGACTATTCTGCCCCGGATTTCATTAAAATACTCATCATCCTTAATAGCTTCCTCGGCACCGGCAAGAGCCAGCCTGTCCAATGTATAGGAGTTTATGGAGTTTTTCACACGGTTTAAGCCCTCTATCAAATCCTTATTCCCCATGGCGAATCCAACCCTAAGGCCTGCAAGGGCTCTGGATTTTGATAACGTGGTAATGACCAGAAGATTATCAAATTCGTTTATCAATTCAACCGAGGACTCACCGCCAAAATCCACATATGCCTCATCCACTATTACAACTCTACCCGCATTTTTCTCAAGTATCGTTCTAATATCCTTTAAGGGTAGAGCTTTTCCCGTGGGAGCATTGGGATTTGCAAAAATTACACCGTCATTTTCTATAAAAAAGCCCTCCAACGGAATGTTAAATTCATCATCTAAGGGTATTGTTCTGTAATTAACACCGAATATGGACGCATAAACCTCGTAAAAGCTATAGGTAATCTGCGGAAAAACAATAGTATCTCCGGGATTGAAAAACGCAAGAAATGAAAAAGCGAGAACCTCGTCGGATCCGTTTCCCAAAAATACCTGTGACGGTTCTAAATTGTAATATTTCGCTATTGTATTTCTCAAGCTTTCACCCTCAGGATCAGGGTACAGCCTCAAACTTTCACCAGTTGCCTTCGTGATGGCGTTTAGAACTTTTATTGAAGGCGGATACGGATTCTCATTGGTGTTTAGCTTGATAAACTTCCTATCCTTCGGCTGTTCGCCCGGAACGTAAGGTTCTATATTTTTAACTTTATCACTCCAATATTTGCTCATATATCAAAAACCCCTCTATATAAATAAATTTGTCCGGCACACAATCCGACTATCGTGTATTATAGCACAGCTGTAAATTAGCAACAATATCATACAACCTGCCGCGTTATCACTTCCATGTTTTTCGTTGTTTCGAATAATATATATACAGCTATTCTTCTCTATCCTCTAATATACATCTTAAAGCTATTTCTCTTTATCCTCACATCTAAGCTTTAATTGCCTCTATCAAAAGCCTTGCAGCATTTTCAATGTCCTTGAGGCTTGCTGTTTCCACAGGACTATGAACATATCTGCAGGGTATTGATATTGCTCCCGAAGGTATTCCTCCGGCAGTTATGTGTATTGAACCCGGGTCACTTCCTCCCGCTTCAAGTATCTCCAACTGATAAGGGATGCCGTTTTTTTCAGCTGCTTCCTCCAAAAGCTTTCTCACCTGAGGATGACAGATTACAGACCTGTCCTTTATCTTTATTGCAGGTCCTCGGCCGCATTTAACCTCCATGGCATGTGACTCAGGAGTATCCCCGGTCATAGTGACGTCAACTGCTATAGCCATATCGGGCTTTATACTGTATGCTGCCGTCCCGGCCCCTCTCAATCCCAGTTCCTCCTGCACGGTAAATACAAAATAGATTTCATTGTCGGTTTGGGGCAAATCCTTTATGGCCTTAACAACAACCGCACAGCCGCTTCTATCGTCCAGGGCTTTGGAAATCACCATATCTCCCTGCTTTACTGCCTCTCCTGCAAAGCATGCGGTATCTCCTATTTTAACCGATTTTTCTGCTTCTTCCCGGTTTGAGGCACCAATATCGATATACATTTTTGAGAACCGAAGGTCTTTCATATCCTCAAGCTTATCCTCATAATACACCGCTCCCACAGTTCCGTTCTTAAAACGGACCCTTTGGCCTATGGAGTCAAAGCGGGATATCCCTCCAACAGTGGAAAATCTCAAAAAGCCCTTTTCATCTATGTGGGTTACCATCAGTCCAATCTCATCCATGTGGGCTGCCACCATGATTTTTTTGCCTTTGCTCTTCTTAACCGCAATAAGGTTTCCCAAGGCGTCAACATTTATTTCATCAACATAATCCTTTATTTCCTGTATAATTAATTCTCTTATTTCCTCTTCGTTTCCGGATACTCCGACAGCTCCGGTCAATTTCTTTATCAAATCAAACATTTTTCATCCTCCATTTTAACAAACATTATTTAGCAATCATTATTTTAACAATCATTATTTAAAGTAAATTAATCCTTAAAACTGCCTATAAGACTTGCATCACCGCTCAGCTTGTCCAATGCTTTCTTAACGAGATTAAGGCAGCTTTCAAAATCCTTTTTGCTCATCACCGATACCGGTGAATGAATATACCTGCAAGGAACCGATATTGAAGCAACCACAACTCCTCCACGGGTTAATTGAATCTTTCCGGCATCATTTCCCCCGGTAGTGGTCTTTTTGTACTGCACCGGTATGTTATTTTCCCTCGCAGTATTGTATATAAATTCCACCAGCTTTTTATTGGGATAGGATGTTCTGTCCATCAGCGTAAGAACCGCTCCCTGTCCCATAACGGTTGAATACTCATGCTCATTAACATCGGGTACATCGGAGCAAGTCGTTCCCTCCAAAACTATAGCCAGATCCGGGTTCACCGTATAGGCAGCCACTCCTGCCCCTCTAAGCCCCACCTCTTCCTGAACGGTGAAGCAGGCATAAAGGTCAAATTGGTAGCTCTCCTTCAAAATTTCCAGAAGCATCGCACATCCGACCCGGTCATCCAGAGCCTTCGCTTTAATACAGTTATCTCCAAACTCGGTATACTTGCTGTAAAAAGCTATGTAGTCCCCGGGAGATGTCAACCTCTCAAGCTCTTCTTTATTATCCGCCCCAATGTCTATATACATTCCTTTAAGCTTTATATTATTACCTCTTTCCTCTTTATCCTGCAAATGTATAGGCTTTGATCCAATAACTCCGGGGATCTTTTTATCCCCCACCAGAACCCGGGCTCCGGGTAATATTCTTTCATCAATTCCGCCAATCGGGGAAAACTTTATTACTCCGTCTTTATAGCCTGTTACAATAAACCCCACCTCATCCATATGGGCGGACAGCATAATCTTGTATTCGGACGACTTTCCTTTCTTGTAGCAAATCAGATTTCCCATAGAGTCCACTTTTACTTCGGTTGCATGCAAAAGTGCCTCTTTTTTTATATATTCCCTTACCTCATCCTCATTGCCCGATACTCCGTTTAGTTCAGTCAACTCTTTTAGCAGCACATTAAATCCTCCATTTCATTTCCTATCATTGAAATAAATCTCGAAACCAGTCTTGCCGTATTTTTTATATCCTTTATATCCAAAGTTTCTATAACCGTATGCATATACTTTAGCGGAATTGAAACCAGAAGCGTGGGAATACCCGACCGTGAAACCTGTACAGCCCAAGCCTCGGTACCCGTATCGCCGGGCTCAACATCTACTTGATATGGTATATTCTCTTCCTTTGCCAGCTCAATCATCTTTTTTGTAAGCCTCCTGTGAAGATTGGGTCCGACGGCTATGGCAGGTCCTTTACCCAACGGAAAAGCTTCTTCCTTTGATGAACCGGGTATCTCGCCATGACATACATCAATTACTATTGCCAGGTCGGGATTAATATTGTAAGCAGCAATATTTGCACCCCTAAGTCCCACTTCCTCCTGGGAAGTAGCTGCAAAATACACATCGCAGTCATGGCTTAACCGGGTAAGGTTGTCCATTATACCGATCAATGCAGCCACTCCTGCCCGGTTGTCAAGGGATTTCGAGCTGAATTTATTGTTTTGCAGCGCAAAGGGTTCTGCCTTAAAGGTAACAATATCTCCCACAGACACAATTTCTTTAACCTCTTCTGCCGAAAGTCCCGTGTCTATGACCAGGTCCTGCATTTTGACAGCTTTTTTTACTTCTTCAGGCTTTAATAAATGAGGAGGCTTGGCACCGATAACTCCAAAAATATCCTTCCTGCCATGAATCACAACCTCTTGCGCAAGAAGCACCTTGCTGTCAACCCCTCCGATGTTTGAAATCCTGACAAATCCCTTTTCGTCAATGCTTTTAACCATCAAGCCTATCTCATCCAGATGAGCGGTTATCATAACCTTCTTACCTGCGTCGGAATTCCCCTTTATTACTCCGATTACGCTGTAGAACTTATCAATTTCTACATTACTGCAGTATTTTTCAAACATCCGTGCAACATATCCCGCCAATCCCTCTTCATGTCCCGAAACGCCGGGATATATACATATATCCTTAAGAATACTAATATAATCCATGTATTCACCCCGTTGATAAAATTTATTGTATTAACCGTTAAAACCATGCTTTATAAATAATAACATTTACAATACTTTATAAATTATAACAAACTGAAAAGGTTTTATAAACCAAAAAAAGTTTTCCTAAAATACTCTTGACTTATGTATTTATTTGCATTATACTATTCAATGTCGCTAAAAAAGCCCCATATAAAAGGGTTTTTAGAGCATGACTGTTTTTTTATGCAGGTTTCTTTCCGATGAAACAGTCTTTAAAAATGAGGGCCTTTAGCTCAGTTGGTTAGAGCAACCGGCTCATAACCGGTTGGTCCGGGGTTCGAGTCCCTGAAGGCCCACCAAATTTGCCCAGATAGCTCAGTTGGTAGAGCAGAGGACTGAAAATCCTCGTGTCGCTGGTTCGATTCCGGCTCTGGGCACCACAACATAATAATATATGGAGGGATTCCCGAGTGGCCAAAGGGGGCAGACTGTAAATCTGTTGGCACCGCCTTCGATGGTTCGAATCCATCTCCCTCCACCATATTAACCCAAGGATTTAGCATCCTTGGGTTTTTCTATTGCTTACTAGGTGCATTACGATTTATGTACTAATTGTTGATGGGTGCAAAGTGAAATAAAATATGGTCTTTTAACTTCGTGAAATCACTCAAAATAAAAATACTCAAGGTTCTATGTATCCTTGAGCTTTTTTATTCTATTAACTTAGTTATTGTATTCTATTAACTTAGTCATTGTCATCAATGGTATTTATTTAGCCTTATTGGCATCAATGGGGATTATTTAGCCTGAATTGAATTTACAATCTTTTTAAAACGGTTGCCCCTCTCTTCAAAATTCTTAAACATATCAAAACTTGCACTTGCGGGTGACAGAATTATGACATCCCCTTCGGCTGCCTGATTATAGGCTGTATAAACAGCCTCTTCCAAAGAACTGCACCTATTAACGGGAATATCTCCGCCTTTTTTTGTTCTTTCCACCTCATCCTTAAGACTCTTTTCAATTTTTGAAGCGGTCTGACCGATCAAAACCAGACTCTTGACCTTTTCCACCAGTACTTTCCCCATGACGTCATAGGGTATATGTTTGTCATAACCGCCGGCAATCAATATAACCTTTTCTTTAAAGGAATTTAGTCCTGCAATGGTCCTTGTAGGGCTGCTGGCAATGGAATCATTGTAAAACCTTATGCCGTTTAACTCCCTAACCAGTTCAATTCTGTGTTCCACACCCTTGAATGTGGTTGCAACCCTTCTAATAACATCCTTGTCTACAAACTCGATAACCGCAGCAGTTGCCGCAAGATAATTTTCAATATTGTGAACTCCCGGTATGACAATATCCTCTGTTCTTACTATTTCGGTTTCCTTATTGCCATCATAATATACAATTTTATCATCCTTTAGCATTGCTCCGTATTCAAGCGTTTTTTTCCGGCTAAAGAAAACCACTTTTCCTTCTGCTTCTTTAGATAATTCCCGGGTAATATCATTGTCATAATTCAATACAAGCTTATCCTTTGGCGACTGATATTTGAAAATATTTTTTTTAGCCTCGACATATTCGTCCATGGATTTATGTACATCCAGATGATTGGGAGATATATTTGTTATAACTGCCACAGAAGGGCTTTTCGTCATCGTATGCAGTTGAAAGCTGCTCAATTCCACTACCACCATGTCGCTTTCTTTTATTTCATCAATCCTGTCCAATAACGGAGTTCCGATGTTTCCACCCAGCCAACAGTTATAGCCCTGTTCCTTCAGCATATTGTATATAAGTGTTGTAGTTGTGGTCTTCCCGTCACTTCCCGTAACAGCAAAAATCCGCGCGGGGCATAACTCAAAAAAAACTTCCATTTCAGAAGTAATCTTTGCTCCCTCTTCTTTTGCCGCTAAAATCTGCGGTACATCATACCGCATTCCCGGTGTCTTAAATACAACATCAAATCCTTTTAAATTATCCAGATAGTTTTCGCCCAAACTGTACTTTATGTTCATTGTGCTAAACTCATCCAAAACAGTTTTCAGCTTGGTCTCATCCGATTTGTCAAAAGCGGTTATATCGACTCCCAGGTTATAAAGATATTTAATTAACGGAATATGGCTGATTCCTATACCCAATACCGCTACCCTTTTATTTCTTATTTCCTTTTTAAAATTCTCCAACTCAATGTTCAATATTCTGCCTCCCATTTTATCGAAAATTCAGTACTCTGCCTACTGTAAAGCAGAGTACTTTTTATCTGTGCATATTACCAATGTGAAAAAAAATGATAGAGACACAAGCCTTTATATTATTTTTCTTCACATATGTAACATACACCCTCCTCTTATTAGTATAATCTTCTTCTTCGACTATTGCGATACTTTATTTGCATTAAAGTTTTATCAAATTTACGTTCCCATTTTTCCGATCCCAGCATCTTGGAAAACTCAATACATTGCTCCAAAAATACTTCCTCGCTTTTTATGTTGTTATTGGTCAATCTTTCCCGTATGGACATAAAAGTACCGAACCTATCATAAATAATTATATTTTCTCTACATATCATATACAAAAATGTTCCCACCATTTTATCTTTATACAATATTTCCTCAAATATTTCCGGAGTATAACTAAGAATTCTCACGTTCAGATATTTCTCTCTGACCAGTTCAAGCTTTACAGTCTCCTGAAACAAGATATAATCTTTTAGTGAAGACTCATTGTCCAGCAAAATCAAAAATTCATATTCACTTTGTGATGTGTTGTCACCTCGTGCCCTCGACCCGAATAACACAACACTGATAATTTTGATGCCTATTTTCTCCGAACATTGTTCCATAATATCTGTAACGCGGCCTATTATCCTTTCATTAACGAGACTTACGCTTCTCATTTTATACCCCTCCCAATAACTACCAATCAATTAATCAAAATATATTATTATTTTTATTAAAAAGCAAAACTGAAATAAACTACTAATAAAAGCATTTCTTAACCGTAGCTTTTAGTAAAAATGAGATAGTATAATCACGATTAAAAGTAAATTAATAAAATCTCCGATACATAAAGCCTATTTGGCTCTTAATTATTACACCCCGTTAAATTACTAATCAGATAAACCGCATTGTGAGAAAATAGTAATTTTTTATTGTCATATTGGAACAATTTACTGTCATTTTTCAAATACAATATTAACACATTTTTAATATTATGCCTAGAGGGATTTTTAATTAACTAAAAAATCAAAAATTACCCCTTGAAATATTATTGTTTTTAGAGTAGAATAATTATTGCATTTGATATGCGAGGGTGGCGGAACTGGCAGACGCGCTAGATTCAGGTTCTAGTGGCCGCAAGGTTGTGAGGGTTCAAATCCCTTCTCTCGCACCATTGAATATGTATAAAATAGATGCTGTGCTCAAAAGCCGGCATAAGCGGAATAACGAGGGTTTTGAATTTTTATTCAGAACCCTCGTTTTTAGTGGGATTTCACGAAGTGAAATGACCAAAAAGCGATGGGACTCGATGCCTCCGGAGCTTTTATTTGGCCTCTTGGAATGAAATGAAAGAGTCAAAAGCGAAGGGTCTCGATGTCCCAAGATTTTTTAATAGTATTCGGGCTCATAGATTAAGCAAAGCAAGTAAGCTGCAAACTGAAAGTAAATGAAAAAGGAGATTTGATGATGAAAAATAAAATATTGGTTGTTGAGGATGATTCCAGTCTGATAGAAGGTTTGCAATACTCATTATCGAAAAACGGCTTTGCAGTTGATATTGCGCGAACAGTAAAGGAAGCAACGGAGCTTATTGAAAGCAACCGGTATGATTTATTGGTACTTGATGTTACGTTGCCTGACGGAAACGGCTTTTCTATATGCGAGCAAGTCAGAAAAAACGGAAACCAAGTCCCTATTATTTTCTTAACCGCTCTTGATGAGGAGGTTAATGTGATTCGCGGTTTAGACATCGGCGGAGATGATTATATCACCAAGCCCTTTAAATTGGGCGAGCTCTGTTCCCGAATTCGGGCCTTGCTAAGGAGAGCCGGCGTTACAAATCCAACTTCCTCGACATTACTAACCTGCGGAGATATTTCGATTGATTTTATTCACAGCAGTGTTTTGCTTCGGGGAAAACCCCTGGAGTTGACAAATGCAGAATACCGTCTTCTTTGCTTATTGGTCCGCAATGCAAATCATGTGGTCACACGGAATGCCATTATGGATGAGATTTGGGACGGAACCGGTGCTTTTGTGGATGACAACACCCTTTCGGTTTATATCCGCCGTCTGCGTGAAAAAGTGGAAAAGGATCCGTCAAACCCTGAGCACCTTATTACGGTTCGAGGCTTCGGCTACCAATGGAACGAGGTGTCTTAAATATGAGTTTTTTATACGAAAAGATATCACGCCGATTTTTTATAAAAATAATCCTTTTGTCGATTCTCCTCCTGGGATTGGGTATATTGCTGTGTTATTGGCAAACCGAAGCCGTAAAAAAGGTAATGCTCGATCATGACAGCGTTGTTGCCAGTTCTCTTTTACAGCAAAATGTCCCGCCGGAAGTTATCGCTTATGCTCTTTCAAATACAAAGGATGATGGACAAGGCAGAGAGTTACTTTCAAAGCTGGGTTACACCGAAAAGACTGCAGTTCGATTTTTACCTGCGATTTCTTCTTTTAAATTAACCGCATTTAGAAATATTTCTATCAGTCTTCTGGCTTTTGTGACCCTTCTTCTAGTCCTGTGTTGTATTTTTCTTATGCAGCGGGAACGCTTGTATCGTCAAGCTTTAAAAAGAATTCTGGCGTTTTCGGAAGGGGATTTTTCAAAGCATCTTCCAAGCTCCGATGAAGGAACCTTGTTTCAGCTGTTTGCCTCCGTCGACAAGCTTGCATCCGCATTACAGGCAAAGGGAGAAGCGGAAAATAAAGCAAAAGAATTTTTGAAAAACACAATATCCGATATTTCTCATCAGCTTAAAACACCGCTATCCGCACTCAGCATGTACAATGAAATAATTTCTGAGGAAACGGACCACCCTGAAACCATCGCCCGGTTCTCACAGAAAGCAAAAGTGGCTATTGAACGCATGGAGCAGTTAATTCAAATGCTTTTGAAAATTACCCGTCTTGATGCCGGAAGCATAACCTTTCAAAAAACATCCTATGCGGTATCCGAAGTTGTACAGAAAGCTATTGAAAACTTGACAACAAGGGCTCTTAAAGAGAACAAGCAAATTATCGTTAACGGAGAACCCAATGAACGGCTTACCTGTGACTTGCAATGGACAAGTGAGGCTTTGGGAAACATTGTTAAGAATGCTCTTGACCACACAAATCCCAGAGGACATATTTATATATCTTGGCAGCGTTCTTCGGCAATGGTACGGATTCAAGTTACGGATGACGGCACAGGAATTGCTCCGGAAGATATTCACCATATTTTCAAGCGTTTCTACCAAAGTAAAAATTCAAACAATACCCAAGGTATCGGTTTGGGCCTTTCTCTGGCAAAATCCATTGTTGAAGAACAAGGAGGCACCATAACCCTGCAAAGCACTTTAAATCACGGAACTACTTTCATCATCTCTTTTCTTACAGAATTGTAAGCTGTGATTCACCGTATTGTAAGGTGTATTTACTATACTGTTGCAAAAAGGAGGTACACCCTATGGAAATATTAAAAGTAATGAACTTGTCTAAAATATACGGAAAAGGAGAGGCTCAGGTCAATGCCTTAAAAAATGTATCCTTTACAATGCAAAAAGGTGAATTTGCTGCAGTAGTGGGTGAATCAGGCTCCGGCAAAAGTACATTGCTCAATTGCATCGGCGGTTTGGACAATCCCTCTTCCGGTAAAATTATTTTGGACGGAAAGACCTTTTCTCCATGAAGGAGGAAGAAAGAACCGTTTTTCGCCGCAGAAACATCGGATTTGTATTTCAGTCCTTCCAACTGGTTCCCGAACTTTCGGTAGAGCAAAATATAGTTTTTCCGATTCTTCTGGATTATCAAAAACCCGATCCCGAGTCGGTAAAAGAAATTTTGCATGTTTTGGGGCTTTATGACCGCCGCAGCCACTTGCCCGGCCAGCTTTCCGGCGGACAGCAGCAGAGAGTGGCAATCGGCCGGGCTCTTATAACCAAGCCAATGCTTATTCTGGCAGATGAACCCACCGGAAATCTGGACAGTAAAAACGCGCAGGATGTTATGGACTTATTAATCAAAGCATCCCGTCATTATCAACAGACCATTTTAATGATCACTCATAACATCAACCTTACAACTTCAGTAGACCGGGTGCTTCGTATATCCGACGGTGTTCTGACCGATTTGGGAGGTGGCAAAAATGAAGCATTATCTTGACCTGGTCCCCATTTCTGCGAAGGTTCATAAAAAACATAGCAGAATGACCCGGATTTGAATTATCCTTGCTGTTTTTTTGGTTACAGGAATTTTCGGCATGGCCGATATGGCAATACGCAGCCAGCAATTGCAGGAAATCAAAACCGGTGGCAACTGGCATGTGTTGATTTCGGATACTGACCAAAAGACCGTATCAATGATATCAACCCGCCCGGAAGTGAAGGTTTTCGGCTGGTACGGATTTTTGAAAGAAGAATCAAAATATACCGTTTCCGGAAAACCTGTTAGTTTGGCAGGGATGGACAAAAATGTATCGGATAAAATACTACCTATGAAAGTTTTAGAAGGCAGTTACCCGAAGGAAAAAAATGAGGTGGTTCTAACCCGGAATGCAAAGCTTGACTTAGGAACCCATGTAGGAGATACAATTCTTTTGGAGCATCCGGATTCTAAGCCGGTGGAGCTTGTTGTCGTAGGATTTATTGAGGGCACCTCAAAAATATTGAAGCAAAATGCTTATGTCATGCTTATGACAAAGGAAGGTTTCGAGTATTCAATTCCTCAAGAAGAATACGAAAACCTGTATCTTGTTCAATTATCCCGGTATTGCAATATGCAAAAGGTGATCACCGATATAAAAGAGCAATATAACCTCACCGACAAGCAGATAATTAAAAACGGCAATCTTCTGGCTGTCCTGGGGCAAAGCGATAACGATTATATACTCAACCTTTACGCTACTGCTGCTGTTTTATTTATCATTGTAATGGCGGCAGGAATCATGATGCTTGCAAGCAGCCTGAACACCAATGTCATGCAAAGAACGGAATTTTTCGGTATGATGCGCTGCCTGGGAGCGACAAAAAAACAGATTATGCGTTTTGTACGAAAAGAAGCACTTCATTGGTGCAAGACGGCGATTCCTATAGGTATTCTGATTGGAACGGCAGCAATATGGGTGCTATGTGCAGTTTTAAGAATTATAGTTCCCGGCTATTTCTCCGAAATGCTCATTTTTTCAGTCAGTTGGATTGGTGTAATATCGGGCATCGCTGTGGGTATACTTACGGTTCTTTTTGCAGTCAGATCTCCTTCCAAAAGAGCAGCCCGTGTTTCACCCTTGACCGCAGTTTCCGGCAATATAAATTATACCCAATCAATCCGCACATCGGCAAAGACCTCAATTTTTAAAATAGATACCGCTATTGGCATTCATCATGCCATGTCTGGCAAAAAGAATTTTTTTCTTATGGTTGGCTCCTTCTCTTTAAGTGTTGTTTTATTCCTTTGCTTTTCCGTAACACTTGATTTCATGCACCATGCTATAAAACCGTTAAGGCCATGGACACCGGATATTTCTTTTATAAGCTCCGACCAGTCTTGTTCACTGCCCGACACCCTTATAGAAAAACTTAAAGAATATCCGAAAGTCAAACGGGTTTACGGAAGGATGTTTGCCTATAGCATTCCGGTAGTATCGGGGAGCCAAAACAAAAAAGCAAATCTTGTTTCATATGAAGATTTTCAATTTTCATGGGCTAAAGGCAGCCTAATAGAAGGCTCCATCGATGATGTTAAGAAAAAAGAAAATTACGTGTTAATTGTGCACAGTTCTGACCGTTCCTTGGGTGTAAGCGACAAAATTACACTGAATATTAAAGACAAGCAAAAAGAAATTATTGTGGCAGGACTTCTCTCTTCCAGCCCTTTTGACAATGCAGAAGACGAAATAACGGTTATTTGTTCGGAAAGGGCATTCCGTGAATTGACCGGTGAAACCGGTTATACAATCATTGATATCCAGCTTTCGGCCGGTGCATCAGACAGTGATGTGGATTCTATCCGCTCTTTAGTTGGCACAGATACTCAGTTTTCCTACCGGCGTGCAAGCAATCGTGAAGCAAAAGGAATATTTTACTCAATGGCATTGTTTATGTACGGTTTTTTAGTAATAATCGTATTGATCAGTATTTTCAATATTGTAAACAGCATCGCAATGAGCGTTTCAGCCAGGATCAAGCAATACGGTGCAATGCGTGCCATCGGAATGAGCGGTCGGCAACTGATAAAGATGGTTGCTTCCGAAGCATTGACATATTCCATTGTCGGAAGTATTGTAGGATGCATCATAGGTTTGTCCATGCATAAAGATCTGTTTGAAAAAATGGTAACTTCCCACTGGGGGGATCCATGGCAGCTTCCGCTGGGAATGCTGGGTATAATAGTGGCTGTTGTGATAATTTCGTCTGTTTTTGCGGTTTACGGACCTTCAAAGCGAATTCGTGACATGTCCATTGCAGATACCATCAGCGCATTGTAGGGTTGTATTGTCGTATTAACAGGCTCTACAACTTACTTCACAATGTTTCTTTCATATTATTCTTTAATACATATTTTTCTTTAATACATATTTTTCTTTAATAACACTATATAATAACCTCAAAAACTGATATTGCCTTGACATGCTATATTTTCAATCATATATTATATTTATGTGATTCATATATTATAATGAGGCGGTAAAAATCCCTGCATTTCTATAAGTGGCAGGTACCGATTAGCCTTTGGGCGGCAAGTGTGTCCCTCGCCTCGTTGAAGCAACCGCTTCAGTGTAGATATAAATTTGAGATGACACTATTGAATATCAATACTGTCAGTATAAAGGAGTTACTTATCATGGATACAATTTATAAAAAATATGACCTGTTAAAAGATTATATTGCATCGTTGGGCAGTGTTGCTGTCGCTTTTTCCGGAGGGGTTGATTCCACCTTTCTTCTGAAAGCCGCATGCGATGCCCTTGGAGATCGTGTAATTGCCGTGACAGCATCCTCCTGCACTTTTCCGGCACGAGAACTTAAGGAGGCAACAAAATTCTGTCAGGATAATAATATCAAACAAATCATTTGCCGTTCTGAAGAATTGGATATTGACGGATTTCGTCAAAATCCAAAAAATCGCTGTTATCTCTGTAAGCGGGAGCTTTTCACTAAGATTTGGGATATCGCAAAGGAAAACCGGATGAATGCCGTGATTGAAGGTTCTAACCTGGATGATGACGGAGACTACCGACCCGGGCTGATTGCGGTCAAGGAGCTTGGTGTAAAGAGTCCTTTGCGGGAAACACAGTTTACCAAAGATGAAATACGCCAGATGTCAAAGGAATTGGGGCTTCCAACTTGGAATAAGCAACCCTTTGCCTGCCTTTCTTCTCGGTTCGTATATGGTGAAACAATTACAGAAGAAAAATTAAACATGGTGGACCAGGCTGAACAGCTTTTATTGGATCTGGGCTTTCACCAAGTTCGGGTTCGCATACATGACATGATGGCAAGAATTGAGCTACTGCCCTCTGAATTTGAAAAACTTTTACAAGAAGACGTCCGGCAGTTGGTTTATTCAAGGCTGAAAGATCTTGGATTTACTTATGTAACGATGGATCTTGGGGGTTATAAGACCGGCAGTATGAATGCAACATTGAAATAATGAAACAAATAAGATTTAGGTAACTTAAATTCCGTTGGATTTACCTAATTCGGATAATTATTTATAAGTAAATAAATTTTTCTGCAACCGGAAAGTTTTCTTTAAACGAGGAGTTAACAATTAAAAAGAGGGGCAGGGACTTTATGGAGCTATTTACAAGAAGCTATGATAAAGACTGGAACCGTATTGTGTACTTAAAAATATTGGAAAATCAAGAAGCTTGTCTTCATCTTAATGATGATCAGACCTGTAAGCTAATCCTTTTTCTTGAGGGTAATTCTACCATAACATACAATAACCAAACAGCATATATCATCGCGCCCTCCGTCCTTTGCTTGAATCATCGGGATACCATAGAATTTGACAGTATCTCTAACTGCAAAATAATGGTTCTCTTTTTTCAGCCAATTGCTTTAAATGATCAATTAAAGTACAGCGTGTTCCATCCCGGTTATTATCAGGATATGGTTGGTACAACGCTGTTCCAGGATATGACCTTATTAAGCTCTTTTTACGATATTAACAATTCCAAACGTCAGCTTATCTTACTGGATGCCGTTTCTGCCGTTAGCTTGAAACAATTGCTGAACAAGATAAACAAAGAACTGACAGATCAAAAAGATGGCTATTGGCCTTGCAGAAGCAGATCCCATTTTATTGAATTGCTGTTTTTTCTGGAGGGATTGCGCACTAATGCATCATTGCAGAATATGAGTATCATAGTGGACAAGAATAAAAACAATATTGTACACAAAATCGTCCAGTATCTTAATCAAAATATCGATAAGAAAATTACACTGGAAGAATTGGAAAAGACTTTTGGATGTAATCGAAATCAAATAAACAAAGAATTTCAAAGGGAACTGAATACAACAGTAATGAAGTATTTCACTCAAATGCGAATGCAGTTGGCCAGCATCCTGTTAAGAGACACCGAAATACCGATACTTGAGGTTGCATTCAAAGTAGGGTATTCCGATGCCGCTTATTTTTCCAGAGCATTTAAATTATACTGCGGTAGCTCCCCCAGCGAATACCGTAATTCTTTCTATTCCACTATATCACCGGTTTGATAGGTTCCGCTTAACACTCCGGATGCCAGTATGTTTCCGTTAGTTCCCTTGGAGACATCCAGTGCTGCAATGATATCATCAACCGATGAATTTGTACTGTCAAACAGTCCCTTGTAAGAATCCGGGGAGTCCTTCAGAGCAAAGACCATAACCTCATATGTATGAACTCCGCTGGGTGGATACGGTCCAATGTATCTGCTGTTTTCAAGCTCAGCACCCAACTCAAGTTCCGTTACCTTGACGTCCTCGGCAATCCAGTGACACCAATTGCTTGCAGAGGTATCAATCATATAGATTGCATAACAAGAAGCATTTTCAACTGGAGTCCAGGACAATTGCGGTGATTTGTTTTCACCGTCGGATGATGTGATAACGGTTTTCCATTTTCCATCATCGGTTAAGGAAGAAGAAGTAATTTGAATTTTCTCTCCCGGTTTGATTGTCTTTACGGACTCGGACTGTTTTGATTCGGAACAGGCAACAAAGGATACAGCCACAAGCGCACATATGATAAGATATACAATTAGTCTTTTCATACTATCTCCTCCCAACTTTTAATCAACTATGATAATTATAATGGAAGTGGAAATAGCATTGAAGAAAAAATCTGCACAGATACTTGGATAATTTGCACCCGTTTTAAAATTTTCTATAACCGAATTGTCTCAGACTAATCCTTAAAAATCAACAAAAGCTCTAAGGGTATCGAACTCCAATCACTTTTTGGTCATTTCAGTTCGTGAAATTTAGCTAAGTAAAGCGGTCAACAGAAACTGCCGACCGCTGCAATCAAATTCTATAATCATCCTTCAGGGATTCCATCAAGCCGTACTCCAGCAAGATTTCCTCCAGACGTTCCTGGGACATGGGTTTGGGTATTGTAAAATATGTATTCTCATCTATCGCTTTTGCCAGCTGCCTGTATTCGTCGGCCTGCGTCGAATTCGGCTCATATTCGATGACGGTTTTTCTGTTGATTTCAGCTCGCTGTACCACATTGTCCCGAGGAACAAAATAGATCAGTTGAGTTCCCAATTCTGCAGAAAAAGCACGGAGAAGATCAATCTCACGATCGACATTACGGCTGTTGCATATTATGCCTCCCAGTCTCACTCCGCCCTTTTGAGCAAACTTTGCTATTCCTTTTGCGATATTGTTGGCAGCATACAACGCCATCATCTCACCGCTTGCCACAATATAAATTTCTTTAGCCTTTCCTTCACGAATCGGCATAGCAAATCCGCCGCAAACAACATCCCCCAGTACGTCATAAAATACATAGTCAAGATCATCATCATAGGCACCCAGCTGTTCCAGCAAACCGATGGAAGTAATAATCCCCCTTCCTGCACATCCAACGCCGGGCTCAGGCCCTCCGGACTCCACACATTTTATTCCGCCGAATCCGGTACGCATAATATTTTCCAGTTTCACATCTTCCCCGGTCTCACGCAATGTATCCAGAACAGTACGCTGTGCAAGAGTACCCAATAAAAGTCTTGTAGAATCGGCCTTGGGATCACATCCTACCACCATAATTTTTTTACCGCTTTCCGCAAGTCCTGCGGTAAGGTTTTGTGTAGTAGTAGATTTTCCAATGCCGCCCTTTCCGTAAATAGCGATTTGTCTTATTTCCTTGCTCATATTATCTCTCCTCCATAATCTATATAGTATATTCCGGCTGCGGCAATGCACTTGCCAGATGTAATTTTTCTAAAATATTCCTGCGAAGGGAAAGAAATTCGGTCCCTCCACGATGGCGAGGATGCGGAAGATTAATCTGCATGATCTCACTGATTTTTCCGGGCCGCGGAGTCATAACCACAATACGGTCGGAAAGATAGATTGCTTCGTCCACATCGTGGGTCACCAGAATCATTGTCGTTTTATTTTCTTTATGAAGTTCAAGCAATTTATCCTGAATATCGGAACGGGTAAAGGAATCAAGGGCACTCATGGGTTCATCAAGAAGCAATACCTTAGGATTATTGATTAAAGCCCTGGCAATAGCAACTCTCTGAGCCATCCCCCCGCTTAACTGATGCGGGTAAGATTTTTCAAAACCCTTAAGTCCGATCAGATCTATATAATGGGCCACACGGTCTTTATTCTCCCTATATACATGGCGTGCCTTAAGTCCGGTTGCGATATTTTTCTCAACAGTCAGCCATTGAAATAGACCCCCATGTTGAAAAACATAACCCCTCTGCGGATCCGGTCCGAAAATTTGCTCTCCGTTAAGAATCAGGGTTCCTGTTTCCGGCTTGTCAAGACCTGCTATAAGCCGTAAAAGCGTCGTTTTCCCGCAGCCGGAGGAGCCTATGATTGAAAGGAATTCTCCCCGGCGTACGGATAAATTGATATCCCGAAGCACCTCAACATGGCTTCCGGTGTCGTCATAATAAGTGTAATTTACATTTTCTATATGTAAAATAACATCACTGATTACCGATAAGTTTTTGCTCATTCCTTAACCCATCCTTTCTGCCACCGGAGCACATTCGCCTGTATCAACCCCAGTATTTTCATAATTAGGCTGAACAGTACGGCCATTACGAGAATGGAGGCAAATACTTTATAATAGGCAGACCACGCTTTACTTAAGTTTATGTAGTAGCCTAATCCTCCCGGCTGACCCATCATCTCCGCCATCACCAAAGTCGTAAACGCAAAACCATTGGCATTGGAAATACCGGTGAATATCTGGGGCATGGCCTGAGGTACTGCAACATGGAATACTAAAAACGGTGTTTTTGCTCCGAGGGTGCGAGCCACTTCAAACTGAATTTTGGGTGTGGATTGAATGCCTTGAGCTGTAAGAGCCGCAATGGAAAACCATGCACATATTACAATAAGAAAAACAGCTGCTGAAAACGGAGACGGGAAAAGCGTCAGTGCAAATGGCATCCACGCTACGGCAGGAATGACACCGGTAATCTTTAATACCGGATATACCCAATAATATACCTTTGGAAACCAACCTATTAAAATTCCCGTACCTACCCCAAACACTACCCCCAGAGTAAATCCGACCGAAAATAGTTTAATGGAGTAAAGGGCATTTTCTAAAATAAAATCCCCTTCAATCAAAAAGGATTCAAGAATTTTCGCCGGCCCCGGAAAAAACGGCTGCGGTAACAAAAGTAGTTTTGTTCCCAATATATCCCAAGCTGTAATGGCCAGACCCATAGCGAAACGAAAGGGTGCCCGCCGTGAAAATTTATCTCTTCGAACAGGATCAAAATATGAAAATATTCCTGTACCGGCATAAAACAAAACAATTGCTCCTAAGACCAATCGGTAAAGTAAATTAAATGTGAAGGGAATTCCTGCAACAATATAAGTTTTGATTTCCACATCTGCCACTTGCTTAACCAGAATATTGGCTGCTATGGCTACAGAAAACCCTGTTAGTGTCAGTACAAAATTAGCACCCCAATTTTGGACCGAAACCGTTTTTAGCTTCCCATACCGTTGCTTCACTTTTAATTCCGAGGATGTTAGGCTTTGTAGTTTAATTAAGTTGTACATAGCAGAATACCTCCTGTGGGTTTTATTATTTCCGTCCGGATCCTTTTAATCACCGGGCGGAAACAACCTTTGGCGAATGTTATGAACCCAGGTTAATGTCGACCTCGACATATGCATCATTTGTAAAAGCATCAGGATCCGTCTTTAAATACCCTATTTGGTTCAATTGGTCGGCAAAATAGAAGACATTATCGCGAACTTGTGTTTTATTCTTTTCCCGTTCAGCATAAGAAGGATATTGATAGCTCTTTATTAGCTTAATGGCTAATTCTCTGTCTTCAATCTGGGCGTATTTACCGCTTATTATAATGTCAACGGCTTCTTCCGGGTTTTCCGAAATCCAGTTTTGGGCTGCCCTATATGCACGCAGCAACGCGGCAACCTGTTCAGGTTTTTCCTTTAGCAGCTTTTCCGAAGCATAAAGGAAGCAGCAGTATTTTCCGGCAAAGGGTTCGTCCTTGGAAATATCAAGAATTACACGGTAATTTCCCGTTTTTTCCTGAACCGAGCCGAAGGGATCCCACAACGCCGCTACATCGACTTCCCCTTTTCTCAGGGCTTCCACTGCCAGGTTTCCGTCAGAGAAAGGAAGGAACGTAACTTCTCCGTCCTCCTGCTTTGCAGAGATTCCGTTTTTCTCCAGCCACACGGATGCTACCTGATGGGGAGTACCGCCTATTTCATCAACGCTGATCTTTTTTCCCTTAAGGTCTTGAACCCCTTGAATAGGCGAATCCTTCGGGACAATCAATTTTATGCATCCATAGTGGAGGCCGTCCACCACCTTTACCTTCACATCGTTTTCAATAGAGGGAAAAAACTGAAAATCTCCGTTGACAATCGGGATGGTACCGTTGTTCAAGCCGATTTTACGGGTTTCGGTATCTGCGGAGATAAGGTTGACATCAAAGCCCTGCTCCTTGAGAAAGCCCTTTTCATATGCAATATAGATAGGTGCACCGCAAAGTGAACCGTCTTTACCGGGAATATCGATTTTTCCGTATTTGTATTCCGTTGAAGATGTTCCCGCTTTCCCACTGCCCTGGCTCCCTCCTGTATTCTTCGAACCACATCCTGAGAGCAAGCTTATGAAAACGGAAAACAGTGCTACTGTACCGATCAATTTTATAAAACCTTTCATGATAAAACACACCCCTTTACAAAATTATGTATTAGCCTTTTCAAACGCCTGCTCCAAATCCGCTATTAAATCCGCCGGATCTTCCAGACCTGCCGATATGCGAATTAAGTTTTCCGGAATATCGGCAATTTTTTTCTCATCGGGCTCCAGCTCACTATGAGTGGTCTGCGGAGAATTTACAATCAGGCTGCGGGCATCTCCAATATTGACATGATAATGAAAAAGCTTCACTGAGTTCAAAAAAGCCTCCCTTTGCTCCGTTGTTCCTTTGAAACCGAATGACAGGATTCCTCCGGCTCCTTTAGGAAAGTCTCTTTGTGCCAGTTCATGATACGGGCTATCCTTTAAACCGGGATACCGAACCCATTCCACCGACTTGTGATTTTTTAAGTACTCCGCCAGGATACCGGCATTACGCACTTGCTTTTCAATACGCTCGGACAGGGTTTCCAATCCGATTAAAACGAGATAAGAATCAAAGGGTGAAAGTGCCGCTCCGAAGTAGTTCAGATAGTTAAAGCGTATCCTGCCGGTAAACGGAGCCTCCGGAAATACTTCCAGAAAACTGCGGTTGTTATCGTTAATATCACGCAGGGTATAATACTTTTCCGAAAATTGAGGGAATTTATCGCTCTGCCAGTTGAATTTACCGCTTTCCAGTACCAGCCCGGCAATAACGTTTCCGTGCCCTGTCAAGCCTTTGGTGGCAGAGTATACCACAATATCGGCCCCATGGGCAATAGGGTTATACAAGTACGGCGTTGCAACCGTATTGTCTACAATCAAAGGTAAGCCATGTTCATGGGCAACTTTTGCAATCGCATCAATGTCCAGAAGAACTCCATTGGGATTGCTGATACTTTCCACATAGATTGCTTTGGTATCGGGCTTAATCTCATCCGAAAGCTTTTGTGGATTTTCTATATTTTTAGCAAAATCGAAGGTTATACCGAATTTAGGATAAACTTTTTTAAAGCTATCCGCACTACCTCCATAGAGATAGGGAGAAGTCAAAATACGTCCTCCACCCTCTGCAACATTGAGCAGAGTATAACTTATAGCTGCCATACCGGAAGCTAGTGCTACCGCACCGCTGGCTCCGTCAAGGGCCGCTACTCGTTGTTCCAGTACTCCAACCGTAGGATTGCCAATGCGGGTATAAAGGTTACCCAGTTCGCGAATTCCAAATAAAGCTTTAGCATGCTCTACATCGCGAAAATCGAAAGAAGTGGTCTGATAAATGGGCGGCGATACGGCATAGTTATGCTCTTTTGGATCATAACCCGCCCGCAGTCTTTGAGTATCAAATCGATATACATTTTTTTCTAATTCGTTTGCCATTTTAATTCTCCTCCTATAAATAATTTAAAAAGTATACATCGGGGCATATCCGTCATATCACAGTCACTACTCATATCAAACCACCTCCTAAAGCCTTCTTAAGATATACAGCTTTATTTCATCAAGTTACACTTGCTGCTGCCACTTTTTATCTATAAATCATGTAAACCTCTCTCGGCCCATGTTAAGCTCTAGCAAGAAATCTACATATAAATGTATTAATTGTGTTAGTACTTCTCTCAGTCCATGTTAAGCTCTAGCCCTTGAATCACTTTTTAATTATGTTAACTTTCAACTTGTTCCATCAGGTCTATGTTGAACATATACAGTTAGCTTTTGCTTTTATTTATGTTAGCTTAAAACAAGGCACTGCCGTTATTGAATGCAGTCAATTACTTGCTTTTGCTTTAATTATGCTGACTTTTAGTCGAATGACATAAAGAACAATATCATTCACAAACTCTTAAAACTCTTGCGTTTTAAGCCTTATTGACTATTAACCGTGGGAAAAGGTATTTTCCAATTTTACAGGACGAATATATAACTTTTCGGATATATCCTTACCGCCGGGGATTCCGGCAGCATCTGCCCTACAACGCTGGCAATGCCGGAATACATTGATATAGGCTTGGGCTTGGGATCTCACTCTGTTTATTAGTTCACATCCCGGCGCGCTGCACCAGCTTAGCTTGTGCTGTGGAATCAGCGGAATTATGTTATAGATTTTTGCTCCGTGCTGTGCAACAGTCTTTGCCACTTCCACCACATGATCCGCATTGATCTCCGGAATCAGCACCGTATTTACTTTTACGGTTATTCCCGATTGAGATACTTTCTTAATTCCGGATAGCTGATTCTGAATGAGAATTTTCGCTGCTTCAATTCCTTCATAGCGTTTGCCATGATAGACAATGTCCTCGCAAATCTGTGCCTGTATTTTCGGATCAACTGCATTGACGGTGACGGTTAGGCTGTCAATACCCACATCAATAATCTCATCAGCGTATTCCGGTAAAAGAAGTCCGTTTGTGCTCATGCATTTTATAATATGGGGGAATTCCTCTTTGATAAGGCGAAAGGTTTGCAGTGCATAGGGTGTTGCCAAGGTATCTCCCGGCCCGGCGACCCCTGCTACGGTAATATCGGGGCAAAGTTCCACCGCTCTTCTCACTGCCTCCACAGCTTCCTGAGGTGTGATAATTTCGCTTGCAACACCGGGACGGTTATCCGTATCGTTTATGTCACGCTTGCAAAAATTGCAGGCAATATTGCACCCGTAAGATACCGGCAAATGAACACGCCCCTTATTGTTTTTAGCTCCCGCAGCAAAGCAGGGATGATTTTTTTTCAGATCTTCATATGTAAATGCCATAAAATTCCCCCCTAACTGTCTTCCTTAAGTAAGTTGCCACCTACCAGTTGTGCAAGAATCTCTTCCACCTCACCGGTTGCTTCAAAAACCCTTTTACCTTTTGCTAACATAACGGCTGCCGCAGCCTTGCCTATTTTCAAAACAAATATTGCATCACAATCGTCTAATACTGAAAGCAGATGGTCAAACCCGCCTTCGCAATGACCCTGACATTTGGCAGCCGTTTTCCGGGTCTCCACAAAATGTGCTTCTTTATCCACGTCATATATCTGCCAGTATCTGGCCGAACCAAAGTGTTGGTCAATGACTGTGCCGTCAATACTTGCAAACCCTATACGATAACTCATACGGCCAACCTCCCTACGCATAGGTTGAAAGAACCATCTGATAGATGTCCTCTATAACCCGAAGCCCTCCTGTAAATCCTGCGTAATTGGTTGTCATGACCAACCGGTAAGGAGAAGGTATGGCAGCTGAAAGAAAATCATAGCCTTTTTCTTTTGCCAGTTCCTTATCCCATCCGGAACCGATGATAAGACCTCTGCCGTTATGATGGATTCCCCGTAAAATCTCCTGTGCCTTTCCTGCATCCGGCTCAAAATAAAGAGGAATTTCCCGCTTACTGCTGGTACTTTTCAAATCGGCCCGAATGGCTTCATGGAATTTTTCCGGCGTAGCATCGGTGATGAATTGTTCCTTTGGTACAATTCCCACCTCATGCAGTAAAAACTTAGACAGTCCAACGACATATCCCGCATCATGAAGAATATGAGCATGGTTCGGAAGACCGTAGCGAAACTCCAAAAGGAAGGTGGCAAGGTTATCAATCTCCTCATAGTAGGCATCGGACTCATGCCGGATAAACTCCCGGGCTGCTGCCTTGTCAATATCGGCTCCTTGCTCGATGGCAAATTCCAAAACCTGATTAAGGAACGCCTCCGTTTGATTGGCACCGATGGGAATGTGGTGAAACCATGTATATTCCTGCCCGTATTTGGATTTGAGGTGATCCGCGATGGGTTTTCCGTACCATGGGGAAACCAAAACATTAAATAGTGCTGTCGGAATAGTCTGCCACTCTTTTACTCCTCCCGACTGGGGTCCGAATAATACATTGGCTTTGAGCCCAATACCGGCAAGCAGACGCTTATATTCGGCCAGATTACCCTTCCAAAACGGATCCTGATACGGGATGGAAGCTATAAGATTCACCGTGTTTTTCTGCGACTTTGGCTTATTCTTCTCTTCAAACCGGCTCACATACTGATCGATAATGGCATTAACCACAAGACTGTGAGCTTCAAAATTGGTAGCCTTAAATCCTGCAGTTTCCACGGATACAATCGGCTTACCCTCCTGGGCAAATTCAGAAACCAGGCTATCCACATCATCTCCGACAATACCGGCGGTGCAGCCGGTCATAACCACCTGCAAATCCGTATCCAATACTTTGTAGGTATTATTTATAATATCCCGCAGCCGGTTGATTCCACCAAACACAACTTCCTTTTCAGTAAAGTTCGTGCAAGGAGATGTAGATCCGCCTGCATATCCCGTTGACCGTTCAAAAAAACCTGCAATCATCTCTCCACATCCGGGACCGGAATGAAGAATCGGTACGGCCCGCGGTATAGCCACCACGGTTTGCAGAGCACCTATTGCGCAGGTAAAACGTTCTTGTTCAATCAATCCTGATCTACTCATTTACCGGCACCTCCTTTCAGGAAATAGTACGGCGGCTGCTCAAGCCACCATTTGGTGTATGGATTGATGGCATGCTTTTCGAGATTTTTTACAAACTCATCGTTTTCCATAACCTCTAAAAGCCGTTCACCATAATTGACCAGTCCTTCATAACCCATGGAGTAATGTTCATCCCCAATTAATAGGGACGGAATACCCAGCTTTGCTCCCCAGAGTGTCATGCCGCCATGCCGGGCAAGCAATACATCGGGACGGATACGGTTTAAGGCATTGACCAGTTCAAATTCCTGCTTGTTACAAACATTGTAGTTAAAAACATTTCCATAATCGGCTACACGCTGTGCCAGTTGGTCGTTTTCCTCACGTCCGCTGTCATAGATGGGATCATGATGGAAAATCGCTGCACCCACTGCTTTTATGCCAAGTTCTCCCAACACATCCAGCAGCGCATGGCCGTGGGCCGCACCTGCTGTTACATATGCTGTTTTCCCGGCTAATTTTTCCCGTAGTGCTTCGATTTTGGGCAGATACTCTTTCTTTTTCTCTGCAATGATTTTTTCAGCGATTTCTTCTTTTCCGAGGATCTTTCCCAACGCCCGGAACCATCTATCCGTTTGAGCGATACCATAGGGTGGAGCGGCAGGAATTTCAGGAACACCAAAGTCCTGTTCCAGTACTGCCCCAAGGTAGCTTCCCAATGTAGAGCAAGCCTGGACGGTAGCAGCGGCCTCGCTGGCACATTTTAATCCGTTTACTGTAGAAAAAGGAGTTATGTAATTGGGTTTTGCTCCAAAGGGAGCAAACCATTGGGCAAACACATCGCTGCCCCAGAAATTGATCACATTGATCATGTCATCCCGACGCGCCCTGGGTTTTTGAATCAGCTTGCGTGCAATGCCGTGATAAGCTGCGTCAAAACCTGTGGTCCATACTTTGGAACGAAAACCTTCGCAAAAGATGGCTACCACCGGTATTCCCAACTCCTCCTCGGCTTCGTTACAAACACTCTCCACATCATCGCCGATAATTCCTGCAGCACATGTGGTCAATACAAATATAGCGTTGGCCTGTGTTCGTTCATATACCTCACGAATGGTATTGGCAAGCTTTATATTTCCTCCGTAAACCGTATCCTTTTCCTTCAGATTGGTGGTAAAGATTCGGCGTGGTGTGGGGCGTTCTATACCTCGCAAAGGATAATTCACCCGATAGGTAAAGGCAAATTCATGCAGACAGGACGCGCAACCCACCGGACCATGGCTGATGACTGCTCCATCCTGAATTAACACAGTCATACAAGCCGCTTTTGAGGTAGCACAACCCAGACATTGGCTAAAGGAACGTTCTTTATCCTTTAAGCCGGATTCACGGGCTTCTACCAGATCCTCAGCATCTCCTTGATAACCCGTTATTGAATTAATACGAATTTCCCTTATCTGTACTTCCGGAAGGGATAAATTGATTTTTGACATTTGTCATCACTCCGTTCGCTAAAGATTCCAAACTTTTTTCATTCATTCGATATGTGCGCCGGTCTAAAAGGGGAACTGCCCCCAGATGCTTATAAAAACTAGAGCCACTTATATTGTCCTCAAGTACATACCAGTCCAGCCGTTTCGCACCCATTTGCAAAGCTATTTGGGCAAGTCGTTTCATAAGTGCTTTACCAATGCCCATGCCTCGATATTCTTCTTTCACAAACAGGTCTTCCAAAAAGAGGTTTTGTCGTCCGGAGAAGGTCGAATATACGGGATAAAACACTGCAAAGGCTGCGGGATTACCGTCAATTTCGGCTATTAAAACACTTGCCTGCCTTTTTGGGTCAAAAGCTCCGGGAACATCGAACCCCCATCGCTTTTTGGTCATTTCACTTTGTGAAATCCCACCAAATAGAGACTCCCTAATCTCCGCTTCAGTCACCGTAACCTCTTCGCCCATTCCCTCAAATTCTGCAAGTTGCTTAATGAACGAAAGGATCAATGCACTGTCGGATATATCCGCTTCTCTAATATGTAAGTCCATCACAATCACCTTTATTTCATATTAATCATATATGATTACTATATTTAAAAATATTACTCTTTTCTATACCCAATGTCAAGCATTTTTTATAAAACTTATATGAATACTATGTATTTTTTGTTTTTAGTTTTCCGCTGTTCATTTGATAAACATGTTTTCCATAGTGAATGGTATTCAGATCATGGGTAACCAACAGAACCGCTGTACCTTCATTGGCAATCTCCGAAAACAGGCGCATAACTTCAGCAGTCGTCTGGGCATCCAAATCATTTGTAGGCTCATCAGCTAAAAGAAGTTTCGGTTTATTCATAAGTGCCCTGGCTATGGTAACTCGCCTCAGCTCACCCCCGGACAAGTGCTGTGGATAGGCATTGGCCAAATGTGCAATGCCTACCTGCTCCAAAAGGGATAGGGCTCTCTTATTGACATCTCCTTGGCGTTTTTGCAAATAATACGGTAAACGAACATTATCGAAAACGGACAAGTTCGATAAAATGCTGTGTCCTTGCGGTATATAGCCTATATTGGAGTTGCGAAACGAAGACAATTCCCTGTCCTTTAAAGACATTATATTGCAGCCGTCAATACTGATCTTTCCAACCGTTGGAGAAATTAGTCCGCCGATTAGATTTAAGAGGGTACTCTTCCCACTGCCGGAACGGCCGATAATAATGGTAAAATCGCCTGCTTTCATCTTAAGCTCAACGTCCCGGACTGCATAAAACGGCTGGTTGCTCCGGGTATATTCCTTGCTAAGGTTACTTACTTCAAGCAGCATTCTATTCACCCTCCCTTAATGTCAGATAAGTTTGGGAACGGCTGACTTTAACGGCAGAATAGGCTGAAGCAATTGGGCCAAGGGAAAAAGCCACGAGTAATGTGCCCGTTAAAATAGCTATGATCCAAAGAAGAGAAGGCTGGATATAAGGCAATCCTATGCTGTCGCCAATGAAAACATTAAAGGGAAATACAAATATTGCCGCAAGTATAGTTCCTATCACACCGCCTAATACACTGATATACAGCGACTCCCAAATCAAAACGGCAGCAAGCTTTTCCCTTGTGGCCCCCAGTATCCGCATAACAGCAAATTCCTTTTTTCGTTCATTGGCTGAGGCTGAAAATACCACCGTCAATATTACCAATGCTATACCCAAAAACACCAATGCAAACACATGAAAAAAGGTGATAATATTGCCAAGGCTCTTTGAAACATAGGTAATTAAATTTTGTGTCCTTACAATTTGGATACCGTCCGTTGTTCTTCGGATATTGGTTATGACTTGATCAATATTGTATCCTTCACGAACTTTAATCAGTACAGATGAAATAAAGGTATCGGGATCCGTGTCCTCCAAAAAGTTAAAACCTTTTTCCTTCGCACCGGAATATAAGTCTTGAAGGGTTTCCATAGTAGCAAATACGGATTGATCCAATCCGGTTCCCGTTTTATCAAGCTTTGCTGCCACAGGATATTCTTTATCGAAAAATTTAATGTGACTGTTATTCTCAATCGTAATATCACTTCCGACAATAACAGCACCGCTTTCAAGATTTCCCCCCAGAGTTTCCTGAATCCACGGTTGAATTGAAAAATCCGTGGACGGATCAAATCCCACAATCTGCACAGGAAGAGAACAGCATGCTGCACTTAGTGAAGTGAGGTAAAACTGTGTTGAGATTTGGGAAATACCCTCAACCCCCTGAAGCTTATGGGCAACCTCTTTATTAAAATAAAAGTAGGACGGCTTTCCGGCCAAAAGAATAGATTCCTGTTCTCCCCCATGTCCAAGGGGAACCACAATCAAATCCGCACCAAGCCTTGCCTCTACACTGCTAAGCCCGTTTTTTAGGCTTAAGGACATAACAATCCCTCCAAAAAGTGCAAAAGACAAGATTGCCACTACCAATATTAATGTAAAAGTACGAAAGGGCTTTCTTCTGAGATTTATATAGGAGATCCTATTTGAAGTCAATGCATATACCATCATAAACCTCCCCTTTGCTTGCAAATCTCCACAAGTAAACCGTATTCATATCGGCAAAAACTACAAGAGCTATGCCTATTATGCCAAGTACGGGCAGGGTTAATGAACGGCAGGTCATGTGTACATTGGAACAAACACCCGTTATGTTATTGGGAAATAAGAAAGCCAGTATCCCAATGGGCATTGCTGCAATATTCAATCCTATTCTGAGTTTCCTATTCTTTATTAATAACATCAAAACACCCACAGCAATTGTCAGAATACCCAGCACAAGTTCTGCTTTTGCCGTGTCCTGGCATCTCATAGCCATCATCGAAGATTTACAAACGGGAAAAATTGAATAAGGTCCAAAAGCCAGTAAAACACCAAATACAAGATAGACAATCCCTGACAAAACTTTATTTTTCATCTTTATTCACCTCACAAAAATAGATTTTTAGATAGGTATCTTTCCCCCCTGTCCGGCAGCACTGTAACAATAGTGCCGCGTTGAATGCGCATGGCGAGCTTGCGTACCGCTGCAAGATTTGCTCCGGAGGACGAGCCGGCAATTATACCCTCATTTCGAGCCAGAAGCCTGGTCTCGGTAAAAGCCTCATCATCCCTGACCTTTATAACATCATCCACAAGAGACATATCCATAGTCTGCGGTATAAAGTCGTTTCCAATACCTTCTATATCATAATCACCATGCTCTCCTCCTCCCATCGTGGAACCGACAGGGTCGGCAAGAATACCTTTGATATCCCGCTTTTGTTCTTTAAGGTAACGTGCAATTCCCGCATATGTACCGCCGCTTCCGGCACCGGCGACAAAATAATCTATGTCCGACCCCAGATCCTCCCAAATTTCCGGACCGGTTGTTTCGTAATGAGCCAACGGATTGGTCGGGTTTCGAAATTGCTCCAGTGAAATGGCATTGGGAATGGACTGCCGTAATTCCTGCGCTTTTCGTTCCGCCCCCAACATACCCTCTTCACGGGGGGTGTTAATTACCTCCGCACCTAGGGCTCGAAGCAGAGCCTGTTTTTCTTGTGAGAATTTGGTCGGCACCACCATAATTAACCGATAACCCCGGTTAAGGGCGGCAAAAGCAATGCCAAGTCCGGTATTTCCCGCAGTTCCCTCCACTATTGTGCCTCCGGGAACCAAAACACCTCTTTTTTCTGCATCCTCAATCATATATTTTCCAATTCGGTCTTTTACACTGCCACTGGGGTTATACAGTTCAAGCTTGACATATACGCGGACACTGTCAGGAAAACCACAATGGCGAAGACGTACTAAAGGTGTGTTTCCTATAAGTTGTTGCATATCATCATATATCATAGTACTCGAGCTCCTTCTATAGCAGAAAATAAATCGTTTTTTAAATCATCATAATTTTCAATACCCACCGACAAGCGGACCAATCTATCCGTAATGCCTATCTTTTCACGTATTTCCTTTGGAATAGAGGCATGGGTCATGCTTGCAGGATGGCAAACAAGGCTTTCAACGCCGCCCAGGCTTTCCGCAAGAGCAATAAGCTTTAAACCTTCAAAAAACTTGTTAATATCATAATTTTCATGTAACTCAAAGGAAATCATAGCTCCGCCGTTTTTGGCCTGTCTCTTTTGAATTTCATATCCTTGAGCGGATTTTAAGCCGGGATAATAGATGTTTTTAACTGCCGGATTACTCTTTAAAGCCTCTGCAATTTTTTCCGCATTGGCCACATGGGCTTCCATGCGTACTGCCAACGTTTTGATACTGCGAATGAGCAAAAAAGAATCAAACGGTCCGGCAACGGCACCCACCGCATTTTGTATGAAATGCAGCTTTTCTGCCAGTTCATCGTCTTTGACGACAACAAATCCGGCAATAACATCGCTATGTCCGCCTAAATATTTGGTTGCAGAATGCACGACGATATCCGCACCAAGCTCCAAAGGACGCTGCAGATAAGGTGTCATGAAAGTATTATCCACTACAGTCAACGCGCCTTTGGATCTCGCTATCTCGGATGCCGCCGCGATATCGGTAACTGTTAAAAGCGGATTGGCCGGAGATTCCAGTAGCAATGCCTTAACATCCGAAGTAAAGGCACTTTCAAGTGCTGCTAAATCACTGGTATCCACAATTTTGTAGTTAAGCCCGTACTGTTTGAAGATCTTATCGAGGATTCGGAAAGTTCCCCCATACACATTGCTGGAAATAATGACACTGTCCCCGGATTGGAAGAGATGCAGAACAGCATCGATTGCCGCCATACCGGAAGAAAATGCAAATCCTCCGGCTCCTCCCTCCAACTCTGCAATCAAAGCCTCCAAAGCTGCCCGAGTGGGATTTCCCGTTCGAGAATATTCCCAATTTGAGCGGGGCTTGCCCAAACCGTCCTGCTCAAAGGTAGAGGTTTGATAGATAGGGGTACTTACCGCACCGGTATGGAAATCTCCATATATGCCTCCATGGATAACTGCCGATTCAATATGCTTATAATGTGCCAAATCAATCATTCCTTTCAATATTAGTAATCTGGGCGTATTAACTCCGGATGCTTCGCCTATGTTTCCTTCTAACAAAGTTTTTTTTCGATGGGATTCTTCAGATTCTTAGAAGTTATGGACATAACTATTACCTCCATTTATAGAAATTTATTATTCCTATATGTTTTATATGAATTATCATAAACCCTTATATTCATATTGTCAATATAAAATTTATTATTTCTATATGTTTTATTTGTTTAAATCTGGGGTATATATTAATAAATAAAGTATTTTAAAGGATTATGAAGCAAGTGGTGAAAACTGTTCCTACGAAAGGAAAATGACTTAAGGAAAGGCCTATTGACAATACAACTTTTTCCCATTATCATAATTACATACTATTTATATATGAAATGAGTGATAAGGATGAGAATATCAGCAAAAGGAAGATATGCCCTGGCAGCGGTAATCAGTATGGCACAACAATATAACAATGGAGAATATATTACGGTAATTAGTATTTCTGAAAAACTGGGAATATCTAAAATCTATTTGGAGCAGGTATTCTCCTTGTTAAAAAAAGCAGAAATTGTTAGTTCCACCAAAGGGACTCAAGGCGGCTATCAATTAACAAGAAAACCAAGCCAAATAACCGTACTGGATGTATTGTTGTCCGTCGAAGTATCGTTATTTGAGCAAGCACAGGAAACAGTTTCGGATAAAGCCCCCGATATTGAACAAGCCCTCCGGTTATCGGTTTTTGATGTTTTGGATAAAAACGTCAGACAAACTCTCAGTACAATCACAATTGCAGACTTGGTTGTAGAAGCAGAAAAGCATAAGGACTATAATGCCTTGATGTTCTACATTTAATAAGTTCAGTATTCAGGCTAATTCAACAAAAATTTGTGAATTAGCCAAATTTATTATTGACTTTTTTGCTTTTAATTCATATAATTTATATATGATTAATATGTTTTGATCTGGGGTATTTTGAAAGAAAGGATGCACAGTATGAAAAACACAATTCATCTTATGCTAAATAATAATATGATCTGTCGTATGAGTATGTGGGTTATCTGTATGCCCAAATTTCCTACCGGTGGATAAGTCTACCCTTCTGTACATTTTGCAGTCGGGATTGGAGTTATCCCGGCTGCTTTTCTGTTATTTGGGAAAGACAGAGAATTTTGATTCAGTAGTTTCATAAAAAACATCATTTAACTTACGATGATGATTTTATAATTTCAGCGGAAAGGAGAAGCACGGAATGTCGAAACCGACGCTGTGCAAAATGGGTGTTATGGATAATTATATTCAGATTTCAGGCGTACATAAAACCTTCCGTACACACAGTGGCCCGCTTCAAGTACTGAAGGGAATTGACTTAACGGTGCACAAGGGTGAGATATTTGGGATAATTGGATTCAGCGGGGCAGGAAAATCCACACTTGCCCGATGCATCAACCGGCTTGAAACGCCGGATTCAGGCAGTATCAAAGTTGGAGGTGTTGAAATACTCAACCTTTCAAAAAAGCAACTGCTTCAAGAGAGAAAAAAGATTGGCATGATTTTTCAGACCTTTAATTTGTTTGAAGCCAAAACCGTTTATCATAACATTTCCTACCCGTTGGAAATAAGCAGAATTCCAAAATCGGAAATTCGTAAGAGAGTCTTGGAAACAGCCGAGCTTGTGGGTTGATCATGATCATTCTGATGATTCCGGTGGCACGGCTTCTTTTCGGGAAATCTTACGGAACTAACGCCTGTATCATATCCATCGCCGCCAGCTGTATCCCCATGTATGCACGAATTGTTGAAAGCAGTCTGCTTGAGATTTCAAAAGGAAAGATTGAGGCAGCAAAGTCTATTGGCAGCACTAATTTTCAAATAATATTTCGCATATTGCTTCCTGAAACTTTACCTTCCTTAATTCGTGGGTTTACAGTGGCTGTAATTGCCGTAATTTCCATGACCGCACTTGCGGGTATGTTTGGAGCCGGAGGCATCGGAGATATAGCAGTAAGGTTCGGCTACCAGCGTTTTCAGCATGATGTTCTTTTTGCATCCGTCTATGTTTTGATTGTTCTTGTCCAACTGGTTCAGTGTATTGGAAACTTTACATCCAAGCAAATCTTGAAAAAGAGAAATTTAATTTAATTAATTGGAGGAGATTGAAAATGAAAAAACATAATGTGATTTTTATTATTCTTGCATTTGCATTAGCATTAAGCCTTCTTGCCGGATGCGGCAAGGAAGGGGATTCGAAAAAGTCATCTGCTTCTCAAGATAACCCGACTTCTAACAGCAATACAAATCCATCACCCTCTAAAGAATCAATAACAATTAAGGGTATCGCCGATTTGGTTCCCCACTCCGAGCTCATTGAATTTGTGACTCCCAAGCTTGCGGAGCAAGGCATTATTATTGTGAAATTGGTTGCAACAGCTGCGGATAACACCACCAATGAAAAACTTGTAAAGGGAGAAATTGATTTTAACTTTTTTCAGCATGAGCCCTATCTTAAGGAGTGGAACGAGGTAAACGGATACAACCTTGTAAATGCCGGAGATATCCATGTAGAACCTATCACTGCATATTCCGACAAATACAGCTCAAAAGAAGACATACCGGATAATGCGGTTGTAGCAATTCCCAATGACGGTACCAATGAATACCGGGCCTTGCGCATTCTCGAAGAAAACGGGTTTATCAAGCTTAATCCCGAAACCGCAACCTCTCTTAGCGCTTCGGTTTCGGATATCGAAGAATATCTGCGTCCTATAGAGATTATTGAGCTCGACTCGGCACAGATTATCCCTACAAAGGACGACTATGATTTCTTTATCACCAACACAAACAAGGCCTTGGAAGCTAAAATTACTTCAGCAAAGCTCTTCAGCGAAGGCAGCGACAGTCCTTATGCCAATATCATCGCCGTTCGGGAAGAAGATTTGAACAATCCTGCCATTGTCGCTTTGGTAAAAGCTTTGCAGTCGGAAGATGTCAGGCAGTACATAACGGATACTTATAACGGCGCAGTGATTCCTGCAAAGCTAGACAATTAACCGCTCATTTTCGGGAGGCCGCAAATATCTTATGAGGCCTCCCGCAATAAAATTTCTGAATAAGTAAATTTATTTCAAAGTATTGTCCGATAAAGCCCGGCAAATTGCTTACCGGGCTTTATTATATGAAGGAAAGCACATTATTTCGTTCAAAATTTTGAAAGATCTCCCACAGCAAATACCATGATTAAAATGTAAACGTCTTCTGAATATGGTACAAAAGTTAAAAGCAAGCCTACTTGAATTGAATTCCTATTATTCATATAATATAATAATGATAAGATGTAATAGATAGGATGTGATGTAATGAAGATTTCAACCCGTGGGAGATATGCCCTTCGAATGATGCTTGATTTGGCTATGCATAACGATGAATATTCACCTATTAAAGCGATTGCGGAACGCCAGGAAATTTCCAATAAGTATTTGGAGCAAATTATAACTGTTTTAAGCAGAGCAGGATATGTCAAAAGTATCCGTGGCCCCCAAGGAGGTTACAAACTGGCCCGGCCGGCCAACGAATATACTGTGGGTATGATTTTAAGACTTATTGAAGGCAGCCTTGTTCCCGTAGCTTGTATGGAGGATAACCCCAATGAATGTCCCCGCAGTAAGTTCTGTGCAACTCTGGATGTTTGGAAGCAAATTGATGAAGCAATCAGTAACGTAGTTGACAATATTACATTGGAAGACCTCGTAAATCGACAACTCCAAAAACTTCAAGACCAGAAATAGCGTTATAATAACTTGTACCTTTAATACTCCGGAAGTATTTTCTCCCTTATTGTTTATCCAATAACTAAATAGAAGTAATTACTGTTTTAGAATACACTCAAAATCATAACATAAGTTGCACAATTAATGAGACTTATCCTTTTTCACAACACATATTGGAATATCTGATAACTTATCTCATTTTCTTAGTAAGTTTAGGATGCCCTCAACCTCACTTCTTAATTCCGGATTAAGTTTTACGGCTTCCTCCAAATGTTGTCTTCCCTTTTCAACCTCTCCAGCATAAATATATATTCTGCCAAGTAAATAGTGTCCGTTGGAAGGATCCACATCAATTAAAGCATTGGCATGCTCTATCGCTTCGTCAGTTTTATTCTGATTCACTTCCGATATGGATAAATACCAAAGGCAATTTGACAATATAAATTCGTCCTTAGTACCGGAATTAATTATTTCTTCTCCAGCCCTTTCAACCTCTTCCCATTTTTGCTGTCCGGTCAACCGTTCCATTTCATCAATTTTGATCAATAAACGGTTTTGAGGATTGTTAAAACCGTAGTAAAGGGAAAATACTGTAACAACCAATGTAATTACGATAAAAGCTATGCGAAGTCCGATTTTTTTGAAAAAGTCCTTCACACCAACAACTCCTGCCGCTAAAAATCCGCCTATCAGACCTCCGATATGTCCAAAATTATCAATTCCTGAGACAGAAAAGCCATAGACAAGGTTTATGGCAATAGTAATTATAATGCTACTTCCAAAACCCCTTCTGAATAATTCGGGATTCTCTATTCCGTAGTATATCAAAACACCCAAAAGCCCGAAAATAGCACCCGATGCACCTGCCGCACGGTATGTGGAAAACATAAAGCTCATAATACACCCCATAATACCGGCAGTAATATAAGTAAACAACAACCGGGGCCTTCCAATCAATCTTTCAACTGTAGTGCCCAAAATATAAAGGGAATAGGAATTTACTAAAAGATGTGCTATGTCGTTGTGTAAAAAAATCGGAGTCAAAAACCGCCAATACTGTCCCGACATAATCAGGATATTGTCCTTTGCACCGAAAACGGTTACCAAACTGCTCTCGGGAACCCCTTTATAAATCGCATACAGCTTCATCAGAAGCCAAATCACTACATTAATTGAAATCAAAACATAGGTTAGCCATACCTTATTTGTTTTTAAAACTATCCGATTGGCTTTTTGCCTTTTATCCATTAACTCCTCATAGCTTTCATTATTGTAGGGCCCCTCACTGTATTCAAATTCCCCCATTGAATTGTCGTATCTTTCCTCCGGACCTTTTTCTATCAATTATATAATACTCCTTTCACTCTTTAGGTTGTTTCTATTATAACCAATATACCACAAAAAATCATTATTTTCTGGAAGTTTATTTATTAGTTAATTTAAAAAATCAAAGGCTAAGGCTTATCTGTGATTTTACCGCAACTCATCTTCATAAATCAAGAAAAGTGACAACGGCCACAATCCGCAGCCGTCATCACTTTTTAAGTAATACCTATTAACTATCCAATATGAAACCTATCTTTCAAATTGCATTTAGCAAATTAAAACTTATCAATTTTGCGAAGAACATATCTTTTTAATAATGTTAGGTCTAACGAATCTATACTACCGTCATCATTTACATCGGCACAATATTCGTCAACCGGAAGAGTAGTCAGTTTTCTTAGTAAGTATCTCTTTAAAATGGTAACATCCAATGAGTCAATAGATCCGTCTCCATCTAAGTCTCCTTTTGCTTTTTCTTCCTCCATTAGTATAATGTTTTCAGGGTTTATGATGTTTGAACCTTTATTTATTAATCGTCTTACATAAACTTTTGTTGCCATTTCTACTCCCTCTGCCGAGGAGTTCGTTATCTCCAGTATGTTGAAATATGAGTCTCCTGGATAATCAAAATGTACTGTTTGCTTCTTTTCTCCACTTAATATAACCCTGTGTCTCCTTCCCGGTGTGAAATTTTCTAGTGCATCAGTATAATCACTAACCTGCTTATTCACTATAAAATCTCCCTTTATTTCCATAATCCCCGCATCAAATTGGCCTGGCATAATCTTATTTAAATTAATCTCAAAATTGCCTCCTACATACACATAATCCTTATCATTTGTCATAAATATTCCCGCAAAAGAAGACATCTCATAATTACCTTGTATTCTCAATTCTCCATTATTTACATTTATTGTTCCTTTCTCTTGTATTAAATTACCGTGTATATTTAGAGTTTTATTATTTAAATCTATTATTCCACCATATACATTCTCTTCACATTCATATACATTTCCTTCTATTGTTTGATCTCTTTGTAACTTCCAATGGTATATACTTAAATCATACTTCCAATTGCTTTCACCTGTTTTAGCTTCTTCACTTATTACCACCTGTCCATTTATTACTATGTTCTTTGAATTTTCTATTTTTGATGATGTCGCTACAAGTTCTTTTATTACATATGCTTCTGTTAAAAATTCTACTCCTTCTTCTGAGCTGTTCGTTATCTCCAATATGTTGAAATATGAGTAACCTGGATAATTAAATGACACCGTCTGCTTCTCTTCTCCACTCAGTATTACCCTGTGTGTTCCCGTCGCTGTGAAATTTTCTCGTGCATTTATATAATCTTCATAATCTTCTTCATTAATATCATCACTTATCTGCTTATTGTCTATAAAATCTCCTTTTATCTCCATGACTCCCGCTTCTAATTGGGCCTGGGTACTATCATTTAAATTTATTTCAAAGTCCCCCCTCCCACGTATACGTAATCTTCATCATTTTCCATTATTATTTCCGCTAAGTATGACATATCATAATCGCCTTGTACTCTTAATTCCCCTTTACGTACATATATTATTCCCTCGCTATGTACCAGATTTCCGCATATGTTCAGGGTTTTATTATTTAAATCTAATCCTCCATATAAATCTTTTACATATACGTCTCCTTCTATTGTTTGATCTTTCTGTAGCTTCCAGTAGTAAATACTTAAATCATACCTCCAATTACTTTCTCCCGTTTCAGCTTCTTCACTTATTACCACCTGTCCATTTATTACTATGTTCTTTGAATTTTCTATTTTTGATGATGTCGCTACAAGCTCTTTTATTACATATGCTTCTGTTAAAAATTCTACTCCTTCTTCTGAGTTGTTCATTATCTCCAATATGTTGAAATATGAATAACCTGGATAATTAAATGACACCGTCTGCTTCTCTTCTCCACTCAGTATTACCCTGTGTGTTCCCGTCGCTGTGAAATTTTCCAGTTCATGTATATAACCTTGTCTATCAGTATCATAATTTGTCTTCTTATTGTCTATGAAGTCTCCTTTTATCTCCATAATTCCCGCTTCTAATCGAGCCTGGGTACTATCGTTTAAATTTATCTCAAAGTCCCCTTCTACATATACATAATCTTTATCATTTTTCATTATTATCTCTGAATTATTTGATATCTCATAATTTCCCTTTATCTTCAGTTTACCCCTATTTACATTCATCTCTCCACTACTTTGTAAAAAATCACCTTCGACTGTCAATGTACCGTAGTTCAAATCTATTTTTCCACCTGATTGATCAACTTTACCTTTAACCAGTAGTTCCCCATTTCTTATATCAAGGGAACCACCAGTAATAATTAAATTTCCCTCAATTACTAATAAGTGATGTCCTAAATCAAGCACTCCTCCTGCTATTTCAACATCTGAGTAAGCTATTCCAGGATTAAAAAAGTATAAATACACCATCATCATAATATAACGGTATTTCGTCCATTCTAGGAGGGTCAAATAAAATCATATGTTCTTCCTGCAATGGCTCATTATCATTATTTGCATATACACTTACACTTCTACAAATACACAAAGAAGCAACAAGCATTACAGCCGCTAAAACTAAAACTTTTAAAAAAAATCCTTCTAAACCTAAATTTGTAGCCCTACTACTTCTTAATCTTCTTATCATTTAATATACCCCCATTCATTAATAAAATATTATATTATGAAAATATAGAATAAAAGTGTAATAATAGTAACAGAATCCATTTAATATAATATCTAATAAATGAAATATTGTCAATATGTAGTTTAAAATTATTTACTCTTATTTGTCAATATATTAATTATAATGAAGTATGGTTTAATTTAATTGATTTAATAATAAAAAGTGATAACAGCCACGTTTCAAAGCTATTATCACTCTTTAATATAAATCTATATCAAATACCTAACAAATAAGTATAAAATTATATCTGAATTAAATCACTAAAACTTATCAATTTTACGAAGAACATATCTTTTTAACAATGAAAGATCCAATGAATCTACACTGCCATCGTCATTTACATCGGCAAAATATTCATCAACCGGTAAGGCACTCAGTTTCCTAAGTATGTACCTCTTCATATAGGTAACATCCAATGAGTTAATTTCGCCATCTCCGTCCAAATCACCTTTTTTCCCTACAGGAGTAGGATTCGGTACACCGGTAAATACAGTACAAAGCTTCGATGTTTCCTTCAATCCGTTGGGTCCGTTTACTACAATATTTCCATACTCGGTTAAGCTCTTTCCTGCCCAGTCATTTGCGAGATCCAGGTATTCAACACCACCACTGTTACCCTTCCATGACCATGCCAGCCATCCAACATTCTTTTCCCGGCAATAGCTCATAATAGTAGCTTCATCTACATCTCCGTCAGTGTGTTTCCATCCAAACTCACCGATACAAAGAGCCAATCCCTGATTTATTACTCCGTCGATATTGTTTTTTACCATTGTTGCGTTTCCACCGGAATACTCATAAAAATGAATGGAAAACATAGTGTTTTTCAGAGGATCAGCTTCAAATACATCTTTCCCATAGTCATGGATAGATTGAGGATACTGTCCCCATCCGGCACAATCCACCATTATGGTATGAGTGAGTCCTGCATTTCTTATAATCGGGATTGCCTTTTTATAGCCTTCTGCCCATGCTTGTCCACCCCAACTTCCGAACCATTCGTTAGCTATGTTTATAATTACTTTGTCTTCCCTTCCGATAAGAACATCCTTTATTTCAGCAAAATATTTGGCTGCATCAAGCAAAGGCTGCTCCTGGTCCACTCCAAGTGCGTCGTGAACTTCAAGTACTGCAATTAGCTTGTACTGTTCACACAAATCAAGAATTCTCTTCACCGAAGCCGCATCATCCTTTTGCCACTTTGATCCGTTTGAAAGCACTATTCTAACGGTATTACATCCTATTTCGGCCAATGCCGGTATAGTAGTTTCCAATTCTCCTTTATACCATGTATGAGCATGGTTAACTCCCCTCATAACAAAAGGATATCCGTTTGCGTCAAAAAGGTGCCCTCCTTCTACCTTAAACTGTCCGGGTGCGGGAATGGGAGTGGGATTCGGATTATAAGATCCCCCTGTTTGTGCTTTTCCAAGACTCCAATTTGTAAATATAACTTTACCCGTAACCTGGTTTCCCATTACCTTCAAATCCAGCTTCATTACCTGGTTCAGATCAGCAATAGTCGATGTATTCTTCCAGTTAGTAGCTTCCGTTTTCCATATGGCATCCTTAAGGTTAAAGGAAACATCCTTGCTCTTTCCCGGAGGTACTGAAGTTGTCGGCGACTCATGCCAATACCAGTTAGATCCGGTGCAAATTCCAAGACCCACTTGAATCTCTGCCGTTGATTGATTGGTAATTGTAAAGTTTACTGCTTCGTATTTTGTCCAGTCCTCATTAAGAGGTTTGGCTCCTCCACCTGCTGATGTGGTTGAAGCCCCTGCCGCGTTATTATCATAATTAATATTCCGAAAACTAATCTCAAGGCTTTCAGCTGTTGACTTTACCTCTGTTGTGCCCAAATAATATCCGGAAATCTTTTGCCATGGGTAGCCCCCAAAACCTTCGCTCTCAGCAGCATTTATTGTTGTCATACCCATAACTCCCAATAGTAATAAAAATACACATACAAGAGCATTAATTCTTTTCATTTCTCCTCACCTTTCTGAAAAACATTAAATTAATGTACGTACAATGGTCAAAAACATGTAAAATCTTGATACAATAAGCTAAAGCTTCTGACCGTTTGCAATTGATAAACCTTTAAAATAAGAACCTGACATAAATCGAATTACCGGATAGCTTGGAATAACAAACCGAATAGATTGGTATATCGAGTAATTAAATAAACATGAAATGCGCAAATACAAACTACGGCTATAATAACATTACTATTTCGCTTTTTTTGTAAAAAATAGGATACTCCTTTTCATCAAGTTTAACAAGCAATATAATAAAACGGTAAAGCATCCCTCCCTCTAATATTATTCTGTCCCGTAATTATCATTATCCATAATTCATAAACAGCTATAAATTCTATACATAAGAATTTATGCTATTCATTTAAATTACATATGATTTGCAATATGTGACACACAAATTCTTCAAGTAATATTGCAAAACATACTTCGTTTCTAAATAATACTATATCACATTTTGATCATTAAATAAAGTGACTTTTTCGTTTTGTAATAATATTTATTTTGTTAAATAACATTATTTTATAAAAAAGATCTCTATCTTACTTCAAGTTAGAGATCCAATTATTTTTTCCTTTGGGATAATGCAAAATAATTGATTATTCTTATTTAGATAAAAAACCGGACAATTAAAATATACGAGAATTAAAAGAAAGTCATATAGAGTTGGTTATTCTGTTTAATGCGGATCTTATGTTTTCCCTACTGAATCCCCTATGCAATAAAAAATAGTAAATTTTCTTTTCTATTTGAGGTTCCTTAATATCATACTTGCCAAATTTCTTTCTAATCAACCTGTCAATAACCAAATCCTCATCAAATTCCATTTCATTTATAACCTGATCGGCAATATCTTCTGAAACACCCTTGCTTAAAAGCTCCATCTTGAGCATCTTTTTCGATTTGGGTTTTAACTTGACTCTATCATAAACATATTTTTCTGCATAAATCAAATCATTTATATAGCCTATGGATTTAAGTTCATTTATAACATCCCAAATAATATCCTCATCATAACCTTTGTTCTTTAACTTATCAAAAAGCTGAGCCTCCGCAATAAGCCGATAAGATAAATATTTAACAGCCTGAGATTTTACAGTTTTAAACGTAACATTCTTCTTGATAAACTCAATTTCCTCATCAGATATTTCTTTTTTTTCATAAAGGCAAAGCCTCAGATAGTCTTCTTCAGGAATTGAAAAAGCATATCTGTCGTCAACAAAAACAGAAAGCAATCCTTTATTCTTTTCGCTCTTCTCCACTGAGGTAATTACCATACCAATCACCTAAAAAAAACTCACTTATACAATTTATATTTCACCCTTCTATTTTTTATTATACTACAAATGTTAAATCCGTAAAATGGTATCAAAAGCTCAGGTACATATAAAATAAATTCTCTTTCTTAGTCAAATAAGAGGTGCATATTTTGCACCCCATTTTTTTGCATAGTTTTTTTAATATCCTTAATCCTCCAACAATTCACTATCTTCATCATCTTTATCCACATGCACATCAACACTCATAAGAAATGCTTTATTATAATTTTCCCTAATCTTATTCTCAATCTCTTTTAACATATCAGGGTTGTCCTTTAAGAATTGCTTTGTATTCTCTCTTCCTTGCCCGATTTTCTGGCCGTTATAGGAATACCATGCTCCGCTTTTATTGATTATATCCAGATTTGTAGCAACGTCCAAGACATTTCCCTCTTTTGAAATTCCCTGACCGTACATAATATCGAATTCCGCTTCTTTAAAGGGAGGTGCAACCTTGTTCTTAACAACCTTAACCCTTGTCCTGCTTCCAACAACCTCATTTCCCCGTTTGATGGACTCAATCCTTCTGACATCCAGTCTTACTGAGGCATAGAATTTAAGTGCCCGTCCACCGGGTGTGGTTTCAGGATTTCCAAACATGACCCCAACCTTTTCCCTCAACTGGTTAATGAAAATAGCAGTTGTTTTGGATTTGTTAATGACACCGGAAAGCTTTCTAAGAGCTTGGGACATAAGCCTTGCCTGAAGGCCCACATGGGCATCACCCATTTCACCGTCAATTTCGGCCTTCGGAACCAATGCAGCAACAGAGTCAATTACAATTACATCAATAGCTCCGCTTCTAACCAATGCCTCTGCTATTTCTAAAGCCTGCTCTCCTGTATCAGGCTGGGAAACAATAAGGTTATCTATATTAACGCCAAGGTTTTTTGCATATACAGGATCCAATGCATGTTCCGCATCAATAAATGCTGCTTCACCACCTGCTTTTTGAGCCTCCGCAATAATATGCAAAGCAACTGTTGTCTTACCTGAAGATTCAGGTCCGAATATCTCGACTACTCTTCCCCTTGGAACTCCGCCAACCCCAAGTGCTATATCCAATCCCAACGCACCGGTGGGGATGGTCTCAATATTCATGTGGGTGTTCTCACCCAGCTTCATTACAGCACCTTTCCCAAACTGTTTTTCAATCTGGTTTAATGCAATCTCCAGAGCTTTTTTCTTCTCAATCATTTTTTCATCCTCCTATACATCGAACATGCGTTCTTTTTTATTATACAATAGCGAACTCATATAGTCAATATCTTTTGAATTATCTGGGTAGAAATTTTAATTTTCGTCTCAAGGTACTGAAAAATCTAGGCTTTTCTTCTTATCAACCCACTAAACTTCGATATAAACTTGTTTTTAATATTGATTGCTTCCTCAACCCTCATTAAAAGAACTGCTGTAAAATAAATCAGCACTCCTGCCGCTATTTCGAGGGTTAAACTTACAACCTGCATAATCTTTGAACCTGTATCCATATCAATGAAAGCATCGATTAAGAAAAGTACACCTCCCATAATCAAGGAAGCGGGTACTACCTTTAATAAAAACTTCAAAAGGTCAAACAGATATATACCCTTCATTTTCTTATTTAAAATAGTCAAAAGCAAAAAAGCGTTCAATACACTTGCAAGGGAATAGGCCAAAGCCATGCCTGCAACGCCCAAACCTGTCGTTTGATAAAATACAAAGCTTAGAACAATATTGATAATAATAGTACTTCCTCCGATCATAAGAGGTGTCAGAGTGTCATTTATTGCATAGAAAGCCCTGTTTACAACAGTTACAATGGACTGACTCAAAAGGGCAATGGAAAAAAACATTAAAATTCTTCCCGCCACCGTAACAGCTTCATCGTTAAAGAGGCTTGTAAACTTGAATATTGTTCTTATTATCGGCTCTTTCAATACAATAAAGCCCACACCCGACGGAACTGTCAAAAGGAGAACGGTTTTTATCCCCTTCATCAAAGTATTTTTATACTCTTCAACCTTACCCGTTGCAATATCTGAAGACAATGTAGGAAGCATGGCAATACCCATTCCCTGGGCAAAAACACCATAGGGCATCTGCCATGTCCGGTCGGCAATGTTTAAGGCTGTTGCTCCCCCCGCCCCGAAAAGCGTTGCAAAGGTTCCGGTTATTACAGCATTGATTTGCACCACAGCGGAGGAAATCAATGAAGGAATTGCGAGCCTTAGCAATCTTAAAAATCCCGGATGCTTTAGATAAAATTTAAACCTGTAATTTTTAAGATTTTTAAAAGCAAAGGACAATTGAAATAAAAAATAGATTACCGCACTTCCCATCACTCCGAAAGCAACACCTCTTACGCCCCACCTGCTTTTACTGAACAATAATATGCTAAGGGCACTTCCAATATTGTAAATTGACGGACCATAGGCTGCAGCCGCAAACCTATGATAAGAATTCAATACTCCGTTTGAAAGGCCTGCCAGCATTAAAAACCCCACTGACGGAAAAAGAATTCGAGTCAGATCTACAGTAAGCTGTTTTTGGGCTTCACTTTCAAACCCAACTGCGATCAGTGAAACCAATTGCGGTGCAAATATAATTCCCGATAAACATACTACAGACATGGCAACAATAACCACATTTATAAATGTGCCCACCGCTTTCCATCCGTTTTCCTCATCTTTTTTAGCAATGTACCCGGATAATATCGGAATGAGGGCAGCGGAAATTGCTCCTCCCACCAGCATATCATACATTAAACCGGTTATTCTGAAAGCAATGGTATATGCATCCCCTGCCTCGTTAACCCCAATCATGTTCGGGACAAGCATCTCTCTTAAAAAACCGGTTATTCTGCTTACAATAATGGACGACATTACTATTAGTGCAGCACCTGTCAGTTTTTTATTGTTTTCCAATTAGTATATCCTCCCAGTCAATTTTAATAATTTTGCATATTCTAATAAGAAGAATATCTTTAAATTTCAAGGTATTCCACGAGTATGGCATTTCATAAGTATTCATTATTTCAAGAAGGTATTCTTTCTTTCATAAAGGCATTTATTCTTTATTGATCCTGACTGCTCCCAACACATACCTTCTTATCATATCAAAAACATACAGGGTAGTCATGTTCCTTATCCTATCCCTGTTTCCGGTGAGTCTCAATTCTCTGCAATCACATCCTGATTTATCGGCTAAAGCTACATAAACAAGACCGACAGGCTTTTGGTCAGTACCTCCGTCAGGTCCGGCAATCCCTGTAACCGAAATTCCCAGATCCGTTTTTGCAGTTTTTCTTACGCCTTCAGCCATTTCAATGGCTGTCTGTCGGCTTACCGCTCCATACTTTTCTAATGTTTCGGGTGAAACGCTGAGATTTTCCATCTTTGCCTCATTGCTGTACGATACAATTCCCCTGTTAAAAACCTTCGATATGCCGGGCACATCTGTCAGCCGCGAGGCAATCATTCCTCCGGTACAGGATTCAGCAAGAGATATAGTAATTCCGTGTTCAATAAGCAATTTCGATGCTACATATTCCAGTTCCTCGTCCTCGGTACTGTAAAGGTTATCCCCTAGCCTACCTGCTATCTCTTCTTCCACCGGCTTGATTTTAAAAATGGCCTCTTCATATGTTTTACATTTAGTCGTAAGCCTTACCGTCACCTGGCCTTCCTTGGCATATGTAGCTATTGTAACCTCTTTCTGAGCGTCAACTAAATCCATAATACGGTCTTCAAGTTGCGATTCACCGATTCCAAACACCCTTAAATATTTAGATACGGTTTTATATCCGGATTTCTGTTCCAGATAAGGAATGACCGTATCGTCCAACATGGGTTTCATCTCCTTCGGAGGTCCCGGAAGCATTACAACAATTTTGGCATCCTTCTCAACAATACACCCCGGAGCAGTACCGTTATTGTTTTCGATTACTGTACACCCTTCCGGAAGATAAGCCTGTTTGATATTATTGTCAGTCATTTCCCTTTTCATTCTATCAAAGAAAAGCTTAATTCTTTCAAGGCTTTCCTCGTGCAAAACCAGCTTTTTTTCAAGAACGTCTGCGACAGTCTCCTTAGTAAGGTCATCCTGGGTAGGTCCAAGCCCACCGGCCATAATAACAAGATCACATCTATTCAATGCATTTAAAAGGCTTTCTTTAAGGCGCCCGGAATTATCCCCCACCACACTGTGATAATAAACATCGATCCCAATACTGTTAAGCTTTTGAGATATATATTGTGCATTAGTATTGGTTATCTGCCCCATTAAAAGTTCCGTACCCACTGCCAATATTTCTGCTTTCATAATTCATCACCTAATTTTAAACTTTTTGTAACTTATTATATCAATATTAATTTTAAAATAAAAGTAATACAATGTTTATATCTTATTATCAATACGCTTAGCATATATTGTGTTATTGTGTTATATATGGACAGAGGGGTATAATATAACTGTTGAAATAGAAACAAGGGAGGCTAAAGTATGGATAATAAAATAATTAAGAAAATAACCATTGTCGGAACAGGTTTTGTAGGATCCACCACAGCTTATACATTAATGCTCAGCGGACTTATTTCCGAAATCGTTCTTATTGACAGAAACGAGCAAAAGGCTGACGGTGAAGTCATGGATCTCAACCATGGTATGCCCTTCGTGAGACCTGTTAATATATATCGCGGAGATTACAAGGACTGTGCCGGATCGGACATAGTCATAATTACTGCCGGTGCTAACCAAAAGCCCGGGGAAACAAGAATCGATCTTGTAAAAAAGAATACCGAAGTTTTTAAAAGTATTGTAAATGAGATAGTTAAATACAATAACAATTGCATTCTTTTAGTAGTAACCAATCCTGTAGACATATTAACCTATGTGACTTACAAAATATCCGGATTCCCAAAAAACAGAGTTATCGGCTCGGGAACGGTATTAGACACTGCAAGGTTCCGGTATCTATTGAGCGAGCATGTGGGCGTAGACGTAAGAAACGTACATTCATATATTATCGGTGAGCATGGAGATACCGAAGTTGCTGCATGGAGCCTATCAAACATCGCTGGAATACCCATGGACAAATTCTGTAGCGAGTGTCATCAATGCGAAAAGCAAATTTCCAGACAAAAAATATATGAAAGTGTAAAAAACGCCGCTTATGAAATCATCAATAATAAAGGTGCCACTTATTATGCCGTAGCCCTCGCAGTCAGGAGAATTGTTGAAGCTATTGTTCGGAATGAAAACTCCATCCTTACGGTATCCAGTCTGTTAGAAGGGCAATATGGCATAGACGACATCTGCCTGAGTGTTCCTGCAATCGTAAACAGTAGCGGAGTTGAAAAGATACTTAACGTACCGTTAAGCGACGAAGAGTTCACGTTATTGAAGAATTCATCCGAAACCCTGAAAAGTATAGCTCAAACTCTCGATATATGATTTGCTTCTAAATTAAATATACATATTATAAAAAAATAATATGTACAAGTATTATAAAGTCAATGGTAGAGCCTGTTAATATGCCGGGATTTGAAAAAATAGCTTTCAACTTTAAAAAGCGGGTTTTACTCGACTCAAAGTAGTATTAACAGGCTCTTGATTATAAAACTTAAGTACACGGTATATATTTCTATATACTTATTTATTAAAAAGAGAATGCGTCATATTGATTATTATTAATATTAGTTTATAATTTTATATAGGTCAAATAATTGAAAGAAAAAATATATCTGTCAAATCTAAAAAGGGGGGTATATATGAGCCGTTCAATCGAAACCTTAAACAGTATCGTATCCAACATTGAAAAGGTCATTGTGGGAAAAAGAAAAGCTATAGAGCTTATACTCATGTGTTTGATATGTGACGGACATGCACTTATTGAAGACGTTCCCGGAGTAGGCAAAACCAGTATTGTATCATCCCTGGCCAAATCCATTAACGCTTCGTTTAAAAGAATTCAGTTTACACCGGATATTCTTCCTTCAGATATAACAGGCTTTACAATGTACAATCAAAAGGAAGGTACTTTCGAGTACCGCCCCGGCAGCGTTATGAGTCAGATAATCCTTGCCGATGAGATTAACAGAACTTCTCCCAAAACGCAAGCAAGCCTTTTGGAGGCAATGGAAGAAAAACAGGTTACAGTTGACGGAGTGACATATAACTTGCCCAGTCCCTTTATGGTTCTAGCAACACAAAACCCCGTAGAATATCTGGGTACTTACCCCCTCCCTGAAGCGCAACTGGACAGATTTTTTATGAAAATTTCGATAGGATATCCTGAAAAAAGCGAAGAATGCGACATATTGTCACGGTTTCACACCGAAAACCCTCTGGATTATTTAAAGCCCGTAGTAGACTGTGATAATATATTAAGCATTCAAAACGATGTTAAAAACGTTCATGTGGACAGGACCATTAACAACTATATAGTGGACATTGTCAGCAAAACAAGATACCATTCCGATATCAGATTGGGAGCAAGCCCGAGAGGTTCCCTTTCACTGTTTAGAGCTTCACAGGCTTGGGCCCTTTACAACGGCAGAGATTATGTAATCCCGGAGGATGTGAAATACGTGTCCATACCGGTACTCTCCCACAGAATTATATTAAAGCAGGAAGCAAAGCTTAAAAAGATATTACCTGAAGAAATAATTGATTCAATTGTTAGATCAGTTAATGTTCCAGTGGTGGATAAATATGCGAAAAAATAGAATTTTATACTCGGTATTATTTTTTCTATCAGCATCTTTTATATATTTTTACGGTGGAAAAATACCATATATGTTGTTTTACACTGTCGTTTTGCTGCCTCTGGTATCTCTCACAATAACATCCATAGCTTTTTTAAGGTTTAAGTATGTAGAGAATGTAGCAAAACAATCCGTGGTTAAGGGCGAAGAAGTAAATTATTCTTTTTGTATCAACAATGAAGATTTTTTTCTTTATCCCTATATAAGGGTAAATTTTTACAGCAACGATACTGTATTTGCAAAGCAGTTTCAATCAAAAACCTTTTCTCTTCTTCCCCGCAGCAAGAAAACCTTTAACTTCAAGCTTACCTGCAAATACCGCGGAGAATATTTGCTCGGCATAAGAAGCATCGAATTTGAAGACTATTTGGGCATTTTTAAGCTAACTCACAAACCGGTTTCCGCAAAGCCTATAGTCGTTTTACCGCGCCTTATTAAGCTGGATAAACTGCATCTTAATATCAACTGTATTTCCGAGTCAGAGTCTTTGCTGTCCAATCAGTATGAAAGCACAATGGCTGTCTCCGATATCAGGAAATACGCTTTTGGAGACAGTCTTAGAAAAATTCACTGGAAGCTTTCTTCTAAAATGAATGAGCTTCTGGTAAAGAATTATGAAGGTGCAACCACTACAAACTGTGCCATTATTCTTGATTTTAAAAAGAACAATTATACCGTTGAGCAAAATACCATAATAGAAGATAAGCTGATAGAATCCTCCATAGCAGTCATATATTATTGTCTTAGCAATTATATTCCGATAAACCTTACCTATTACACTCAAGGTTTTGTCGAAATCGAAGCCAATAATCCCCTGCAGTTTGAAGGAATCTACAGCATACTTTCAAAAATTAAATTTGACCATGATGTTAATGTAAAAGACGTTCTTGATATTTATACCGGCAAAGACAGCCTGATTAAGTCAAATATAATGCTTTTTACATCAAATCTGAGCTTTGAACTCTACGATAAACTATACGATGCACGGCTTTTAGGATATGATGTTAATTTGATTTATATTTCACCTAATGTTACTTCTGATTCTGCTAACAATGAAATCAACAATATTTTAAAAGAGCTTCCCGAAATGGGAATCACAACATATAGAATCAATCCGGAAGATGACATAAAAAACGTCTTGGAAACCCTGCTTAATTAAATATGAGGTGGCAAAAACATGAGATCAAAAAGGTTTTTTGATTTTTTATCGAAAATAATACTTGCAGTGTTTATGAGCTTCAGCTTGGTGTATCCTATGACAACTACCCTGCTCTTTCCGTACTCTGCTTTGATTATCCTGGGTTATGTTTCAATAGCCACGATAATATATTCGGTTATGTTTATAAACAGGTTAACCGCAAGAATATCTGCCGTATTAATAATTGCAGCAACCGGTGTGGGTATATTTATATTAGCCGCAAGTCAGAAGCTGCACCATATTATTGATATTGTTATATGGCTGGTTAATTATATCAATGATGATACAGAACTGGTGGATATCTATGCTTTTGTCCTTACCTTGCTCTTTTGCATAGCTTTTTCACTTTTTGTATATATTTTTACAATTAAGAAATTTAATTTCTATTTTATAGCATTGAGCGGAATCATATTATTCTCATCCCAATGGATGTTCGATTTCTTTGTTGACAAAGCATATATATCCTTCTATACCTTTATAGCCTCAATTATAGTGTACTATCTCATGCATATATACAGTAAAAAGATCTTGGACGACTCCAATGAACTGGTTCGTCCCTCGGTATTTATCTTGGGTATAGTACCGCTATGTATTTTGGTCCTCTTTTTGACCAACTCCATTCCCGCAAGATCAAAACCCATAGAGTGGAAGTGGTTGGACAATAAAATCAATTTGGCCTTTGATTTCCTTCGTTCGGATAAAAAAACAGGTTCCTCGGTTTACGACATCGGTTACTTTTCTCTTAAAACCACCGGATTTGCCAATGGTAATACTGACCTGGGCGGAAATATAGCCCCCAACGACATGAAGATTTTGGAGGTTCAAACCAATAATAAAATATACCTTCGTGGTAATGCTTACAATATCTACACCGGTAATTCATGGATAAGTACTCCATCAATAGAGGGATTTAACTCTCCACTAACAGATAGATTTAATGCTCCAATAATAAAATCAGACGGTACACTCATAAACATCCCAGATGTCGTCATGGACGAAAGCATGGATATATTTGAATTGAAAAAAGGAGCAATTGCTCTTTATAAGTATGAACCCCCAAATGATTCCGTATTCAATCAAGAGGACAATATTTGGGAGGATCCCAGTGACGAAATTTTTTACTTGTATTCAAGATCTTTAGACTATGAGGATGATGGAGATATTCTTTCCAGACTTGCAAGTAATGCTAAAATTATAGTTAAATTTACAGACATAAAGTCAAATACTATATTTGCACCTCTCAAATCGGAAAGATTCCAATACTTTTCGGATAAAAGCATCAATATTAACAGAAATGACGAGGATATATACACCTCAACAGAATCTCTGGAGAAAGATTTTAGCTATTCTTTTGAGAGTTTTTGTCCCAAGCTTAGCAATTCATTTTTCCAAAGCATTTTAAGAAAAAGCTGGCATGGATTTTATAATGATGAAATTGACAGGCAAACCGACAGAATTTATAATATATTATACGATTTCTACCTTGATGAGATCATTGTAAAAATTGGCCGGGAAACCTCCAGAACTGTATGGGACTCTTCAAACGAAGCGGCGGTAAAAGCTATTATCAGAAATTCCTCGGATAAATACAATCTTGGAGATGAACTGTTTGAATACCTCACTAACTACTTTTCAAGGGAAATACACAATCCCATTGATATGGACTTCTCAATATACTTTCTGAAAAGTATCGGAGAATTCAGGGAACTTACTCCCGTTAACGATTTTAATGATTTTAAAAAGCTGAACGAATACTCAAATAAAATTTATCAAAGATATCTTGAAGTACCCCCCAGTGTTCCTCAAAGGGTAAGAGACCTAGCGGTATCCATAGCTAAAGACGAAACCAATAATTATGATAAAGCAAAAGCAATTGAAAAATACCTGTCATCAAACTATCCTTATACCCTGTCCCCTGGAGATACACCTCCGGAAGAGGACTTTGTTGACTATTTTCTGTTTGAACAAAAAAGGGGCTACTGTGTATATCATGCATCAGCAATGGTTATCCTTGCCCGGAGCATCGGTTTGCCGGCCCGGTATGTGGAAGGTTTTGTTCTTCCCCCAAAGACAAATAGTGAAGGGGTTTATGAAGTAACAAACCGGCAAGCCCATGCATGGGTTGAAGTATATTTTGAAGGCTTCGGCTGGCTCACCTTCGAGCCCACTCCGGCATATTCTTTGTCCCTCTACGATAGTACAAGGTTCGGGCCCGACATGAGCGGCATGTATCCACAACCTAATGTCACAAATAACAATATGAATCCCGTGAACACAAGAGACCCCAATATGCCCGATTATTATCCTGTATATCAAGAAGAAACCAACACAGTACTCCGAATAATTCTCATCACGGCTGCCGTAATACTGACTTTCTTCTTAATTGTTTTGATTATTATCCTCATCAATATCCTGAGGAGAAAATATAGGATAAAGCGTATCTTAAAAATGCCTCCGAAAGAAGCTGTAATCGAATTATACCGCATCTATATTAAACATCTTCAGCTTCAAAACATGCCTTCAATCAAAGGTGAAACACCGCTTGAATATGCTGACAGACTTGATGGCTATAAATACCTACATCCCCATAAATTTAACGACATAGTTTCAGTTTTCATGAAAGCCCGATACAGTAGGAATGAAGTAACCGAATCGGATAAAAATACTTTTTATCAATATTACAAAACCATTGATCAAAAAACGCGAAAAAGCCTGGGACGTTATAATTACTTCTTTATGGCATATTTACAGGGAAAAATATAAGATTTATAAGTAAGACCATTCTATTAAAGCTGAATATCCGCCGTTTATTCTATAATAGCGAAGAGAAATATTCCTTAAGTTAATGATTCTTTTAATTTCTCTTCGCTATTATAACCTGGGTTAATTTTTAATTTTTTTGATATTTGTCAAATCCTCTTAAAAGAAAGACCGCTTTGGAACTATAGCCCATGCAACAAGATATAACAGAATACAAGGCAGTAATTCAGTCATTAAAGCAACAAACACGATAATTATCCTTACAAGCGTCGAATCGATATCAAAATACTCGGCAATACCTCCGCAAACTCCGCCTATGATTTTATCCGATTTTGAAAGATACAATTTTTTGCTCATAAGCAATCTCCCCTTGTGTTATTACAGTTCATTATATAATACGCAATAACATCCGTTATTGTCTGAAATTATTTAAAAAAGCACCCGTCATTGGACAGGCGCCTTATTTTTCTTTTCTTATTTAATATGCACACTATTTACCGATGCTCTTAATAATCAGTTAAAATATTCATAAACTATTTATAAAGCGGATATTTATTACACAAGGTTTTTACCCTTTCTCTTACTGAATCCCGGGTGTTTTCGTAATCAGTAATGGTAAGATTGATAAGATCCGCAATCTCCAGCATATCCTCTTCTTTCATTCCCCTTGCCGTAACAGCCGGAGTACCTATTCTGATACCACTGGTTATGAACGGGCTTTCTGTGTCAAAAGGTATTCCGTTTTTATTTACTGTAATACATACATCGTCCAAAATATTCTGAACATACTTACCGGTAAGTCCCTTATTCCTTAAATCCACTAACATCAAGTGGTTATCCGTTCCGCCGGAAACAAGATCAAGACCTTTTTCCATTAAAGCATTGGCAAGTGTACTTGCATTTTTAACTATCTGTTTTTGATATTGTTTAAACTCGTCGGTCAGCACTTCTCCAAAACTAACAGCTTTTGCCGCAATTACATGCATCAAAGGACCACCCTGAATTCCGGGGAAAACAGCCTTGTCAATCAACTTCGCATGCTCGCTGCCGCACAATATCATACCACCTCTTGGGCCTCTCAAAGTCTTGTGAGTGGTGGTGGTAACAAAATGGGCATAGGGAACCGGACTTGGGTGAATGCCTGCAGCAACCAAACCTGCAATGTGTGCTATATCCACCATTAAATAAGCTCCAACCTCATCGGCAATTTCCCTGAAGGCTTTAAAATCTATTATCCTCGGATATGCACTGGCACCGGCTATTATCATTTTAGGTTTGTGCTCTTTTGCCATTCTTCTGACTTCATCATAATCTATTCTGAAGTTGTCCTTTCTAACTCCATAAGATATCACATTAAAATATTTACCGGACATATTTACAGGACTTCCATGGCTTAAATGTCCACCATGGGAAAGATCCATACCTAAAACCGTATCCCCGGGATTTAAGACTGCAAAAAATACTGCCATGTTTGCCTGTGCTCCTGAATGGGGCTGAACATTTGCATGTTCTGCTCCGAAAATCTTCTTTGCACGTTCAATCGCAATATTTTCTACAACGTCAACATGTTCACAGCCACCATAATACCTTTTTCCCGGATACCCTTCGGCATATTTGTTGGTCAAAGGTGTACCCATGGCTTCTATTACAGCTTCACTAACAAAATTCTCCGATGCAATAAGCTCTATCTTATCCCTTTGACGGTTCACCTCATCCTCAATTGCTTTTGCAACCTCAGGGTCAACTTTTGATATTTTATCCAAACTAAACATAAAAAAACCTCCTAATTATTTAAGGAACATAACACCTTGATTGGTAATCCAATCAAACAATAAAATTATATTAATAATTGTCCTCAATGTCAACGTTTATTTGGATGCTTGGATGTTTTCTGAACTCTTTACCCATAAACTTTAATTATGTGACAAACATGTGTATAATTAATTAAGATTTGCCGATTTGGGTTTTATACAGCTCATCGGCAGCACTTTCCCCTATATCCGTAATCTCATCACCGCAAACCAGCTTTTTCTTGCCGTCACCGGTTACTTTTCCGATTATTGTGGCTTTGATTCCATTGGAATTAAGCCTCTCGACAAGTTCTTGGCCGTTCTTACAGGTAATCATCATACATCCGCTTGAAATAAGCCTTAAATAGTCTATCCCGTATATTTCGCAAATCTTCAAGGTTTCATCTTCTACGGGCACCAATTCTTTATATATAACAGCTCCTTTATCCGAAGCCTCAGAAATTTCCCAAACAGCACCTAAAATACCTCCCTCGGTGACATCGTGCATCGAGTTCACTCCAAAAGCCCCTGCAATCAATCCTTCTTTTACAACACTCACATTTTTTATAAAAGCTTTGGCCCTCTCCACGAAATCCTTTCCAAGCTTGTCCACAAGCTCATTTTCATTGTCGTGAGCAATAATTGCCGTTCCTTCAATCCCCGCAGACTTAGTGACAATTATATCATCTCCCTCTTGAGCACCGGATGTGGTGACAAGCTTGTCCTTTTGCACCTTTCCCACAGCTGTACTTATAATTACCATTCTGTTAACGGCAGCGGTTATCTCGGTATGTCCCCCTATGATATCGACATTCAAGGAATTGGCTGCTTCGGTTAGTTCATGCATAACCGTTTCAATATCCTCTTTTTTAGTTCCGGCGGGTGCAAGAATTGTCACAAGAAGCCCTAAGGGTTCTGCACCGCTTGATGCAATATCATTACATGAAACATGAACTGCCAAATAACCAATCTCATTGGCCGCACCCGTTATAGGATCAGAAGTCAATACACAAACATCCTTTCCGAAATCCACCGCTCCGCAATCCTCACCGATTTTAGGTCCCACTAAAATCTCTTTTCTGTTGGCTTTTATCTTATTTATAACTATCTCATTCAATACGCTGTTTGGAACCTTTCCTATGTCCATCATTTACCCCCCGTTTTCCATCTGCTCCTTCGCCAGATAATATACCTCTCTTGCATTTTCTACCAATAATTTATTTTTTCTTGCTTCCGGCGAGCTTATGATCTTGTTGAACCACACAATGGCATCATTGTAATTGCCTACACGCCTCTCAAGCTCACCGATCATATACATGCATGTATATTGATCAAGCTTTCCCACCGGAAATCTTTCATTTTCAAAGGTTTCGCAATAATATCTTAAGGCATGTCTTAAAAATTCCGTCTCCCGCTCGTCCTTTTTCATCCTGTACAACCATGCAATTCTCAAGCATACTTTTGCATATTCTATAGGCTTTGCATCCATCTTTGTAAGATTATACAAGGCAAGTTTAAAGGCTTCAAGTGCCTTGTCAATGTCTCTTTCTCCCGTAAAGCTTCTGGGCTTCCAATGCCTGGTTATGTTTTCTTTGATGGCTTTGGCATCCCTGTCGGAAATCTCCTCAAATTTTTCTCCCTGGGCTGCATACCCGCAATTCCCGCAGACCCACACATCATAAAAAATGGGGTTTACACCTTCATAATAAACACAAAAATCGGTATCCCGGGATGAAACTATACAATCCTTGGCTTTTACCCTGGTTACCTCGATCTTTTTCTGACACACCGGACACACTACACTCTTATTATACAATGAATCAATCAATGGTTTCCCTCGCTTTCCCTCTTGCAGCGTATTCTCCCCCCAATCAATTCATAATACCGATCTGTGCCTCAGCCGGAATAATCAGGACTTACCCTTATTCGTCCTCTTACCGGTTGGTAAACATCCTCCGAAATCTTTTCTCTCTCAATCAGCCTGCTGTTTTCATCATAGGTTTCCCTGTAAACTGTGACCTTTAGTCCTTGAACAGGCTTTCTTTCGACTTGAGTCGTTCCCGCCGGCAATGTATTATCGATAATTATCTCAGCCTCCGGAGGATTCAAATACTCTGTTATGACAGATTTTAATTTGACTTTATGTTTTGTTGCATTCCTCTTGCCGAAAAGCCTTATTACCACTCTATTGCCTTCAACCGATGCACTGATAAGATAAGCATAATCCTTATTGTTTCTGAACTTAAAATCAATATAGCCTTCCGAAATGGTTGCATCCTGCCCTGCTGCTACATAGCCTAAAGGTATTGAATGATTCACTCTTTCAACAACTTCAAGCTTTGCCTCTAAAACTGCTACATAAAGCGTTGTGGTAACCTGGCATACACCTCCACCTACTCCCTCTATCAATTTGCCGTTAACTATTACCGGAGCATCCTTAAAGCCATTTTCCTTTGTCCTTGTTCCCAAAGACGCATCCATTGAAAAAACATCATTAGGAAGGAGTATTTTATTATTGATTCTTTCACATGCAAGTTTTATATTGTGGGTTCTATTGATATTGGCCGAGTTAAAACTTGTAGAAAAAGAGGCAACAACTTCCTCAATGCCTGAAATGTCATCATATTGTATTCTGGGATAAATCAGATCCACCTCCAGGTTGAAAGGTGAGAAATCCCTTCCTATCAATTTATTTTCTATTAAATTCACATTACTGTCAACATTCATTATTCGGCCTATAACCTCTTTTTCAAACAATATATTGCCACCTTTATACATTACCGAGGCATTCTTTTCTTTTTGGTCTATCTGATTTTTTATACCGGTTATGTAAGCTTCCAATTGCGGTTTTGAATAGCTTGCCCGGGCATTCAAATTCTTTTTTTTTGATTTCAATTCCCGTATTGCTTTAAGCCTTTTAATAATATTGCCTTCTCTTCCCAATGCATATGCTTTTTCTATAGCTTCATCCAATAAAAATCGATAGGATATATCCCTCAGTTCAAGCACCCACGTTTGGCCTTCATAATACAAAGGAATGCTGTTTTCAATTATTATACCGTTTAGCTTTCTTTCAACAAGTTCTTTTGCCTGACTTTTGCTTAACCCCGAAACATCGATACCCTCTATCATAACCCCCTTATAAAAGGTGTTTTTTCCCAATAAAGCAATAATTCGCACCGAAAAAAACGTTATTATCAAAAGCAAAACACATATAACCAGTTTTATTTTGATTTTATGCTTTGAGATAATTGCAACCCACATATCTATACCTTCTTTTTCGGAAAATATATGCGAAAAATTCATCTACTTATATAGATATTGTTGCAATTAAATATAATATTACATACATCCATATTTTTATATTTCAAGTGCTATTCTGCCGTTATAGTGATTACTTCAGTATCCTCTATTGCTTTTTCAATAAGCCCGGCAATATCCAATTTGCTTTCGGAAAGCATGATCCTTTCAAGTTTCGGTTTTGTCACAGGATGTTTTGCTACAAATACCGTACAGCAGTCTTCATAAGGCAAAATAGAGGTCTCAAAGGTACCGATTTTTTTAGCAATATCCACCACTTCATTTTTATCCATACCGATCAAAGGTCTGAAAACAGGCATGCTCACCGCCGCATTGGTTACCGCAAGGCTTTGTATAGTCTGGCTTGCCACCTGTCCCACGCTTTCACCGGTAATCAACGCCATTGAACCGGTTTTATTTGCTATCTTTTCGGCTATTTGCATCATTACCCTTCTCATAATTATGGTAAGCTCCTCATGGGGGCACTTCTCATATATCTCCATTTGAATATCGGTAAAGGGAACAATGTGAAGGTTTATACTATAGCAATAGGAAGCAAGAATTTTCGTCAGCTCAATAACCTTCTCTTTTGCCCTTTCACTGGTATAGGGATAGCTATAATAATGAACCGCATCTATTTCAACACCTCTTTTAGCTAACATCCAGCCGGCAGCCGGACTGTCGATACCTCCCGAGAGCAATAAAAGGGCCTTACCATTGGTCCCAAGAGGCATACCGCAAACCGCAGGAATTATTTCTGAATAAATATAGGTAAAATCCCGCACTTCCACATACAGAATAAAATGAGGATTCTTAACATCCACACTCAATCCGGGAACATTACGAAGAACATGTGCTCCCAAGTCTCTGCTTATTTCAGGGGAATCCATGGGAAACTGCTTGTTTCCTCTTTTAGTCTCCACCTTAAAGGTTGAATACCCTTTTCTTTCCACCAGATCCCTTACCATTTTAACGGAGTATTCCTTTATGGTATTATAATCGGTATCTATCTTCCACACAGGGCTAACCGAAACAATTCCGAAAACCTTTGAAAGAAGTTGAATTGCCTCATCAAAATTATAATTTTCCTCCTCGGGCTCAATATATATTCTGGCCTGGGACTTTCTCACAGTTACCTTTCCCAGTTTATGAACAGATCTTTTAATATTGCTTATGAGCTTGTTTTCAAACGATGACCTGTTCAGCCCTTTAAGAAGTATTTCTCCGTATCTTATCAAAATAACCTTTTTCATTTTCTTCCTCCACGCCTTATTCTAATCTTTGGTAATATATCTTTTATAGCTTCTACAGTTTCAACTATATCCTCCTTTGTATTAAAGGATGAGAAACTGAACCTTATCGCTCCTTCAATCAGCTCCGGCTTAACTCCCATTGCCTTGAGCACATGACTGTGAACATTCTTTCTTGAAGAGCAAGCCGATCCTGTGGACACAAATATATTTCTTGTCTCCAGATGGTGTAAAAGCACTTCTGCACGAACATCCGCAAAGGAAACATTTAAAATATAAGGGGACGAATTTTCCGGAGATATAATAACAGCACCGTCAACGCTGTTTTTAAGCATCTCAATAAACATGCTTTTGATACTGCTGCAGTGCTTTTCATTACTTTCGATACTTTTAAAGGTTATATCGGCCGCCATACCGAAACCGCAAATTCCCGGCACATTTTCCGTTCCGGATCTTAGAAGTCTCTCCTGCCCTCCCCCTAAAACCAGGGGCTTAATCTTAGTACCCTTGCTTATATATATTGCCCCAACCCCTTTGGGGCCATGAATCTTGTGAGAACTCACAGTCAATATGTCAATTCCCTGTTTTTTGGGAATGATATTCAATTTTCCGTAAGCTTGAACCGCATCCACATGCAGCACAATATCCTTACCGCTTCTTTTTATAGCCGCTGCAATCTCATCAATGGGTTGTATCACACCGGTTTCATTATTGACACAAATTATACTGATAAGAGAAGTATCCTCATTTATAAGCCTTTCCAGATCATCAATGCGAACCAAACCCTTTGAGTCAACATCCAGGAAGTCAACCTTATACCCCTGTTCGGACATATGCTTGAATACTTCCAAGACTGAAGGATGCTCAATCTTTGTTGTTATGATATGCTTTCCTTTTCGAGGATTGGCATAAAGATAACCGGCTATGGCAAGGTTGTTTGCCTCGGTACCTCCGGATGTAAAATAAACCTCATCCCTTGTTGCACCAAGGGTCCTTGCAATTGTATCCCTGGATTCCTTCATCAGCTTTTCCGCTTGAATCCCCTTTGTATGTAAAGATGAAGGATTTCCGTAAAAGTTCCTGTTTATATCATCAATAAAATCAATAACTTCATCATAGGGCCTTGTAGTGGCACTATTGTCAAGATATATTTCCCTTTCCATTTTATATCCTCTCTGTTTCATGCTTCTATATCGGTTACCGTCAACCGGATTGTACAACAATTGTACCTAGAATATTCTAACACATATTATATAGTTTAACCAATATAATCTGATAATTATTTAACATTAATTTCGAGAGGATAATAATGGCAGGATAAAACAAACAGGGACAAAAAGACACCTGAACAAGTTAAAGATGACAATTGGATTACAATAAGATATGATTTACCTATATTCTGAGCCCAGCCACTTTAAATAGTGGTATAGACATTTAATATTAGACTCCGATATTCCTTTAATTTCGATTCCGTACTCATAATAATTGCCCAATTTATTCTTTCTTACTACCGCACCGCTGAAAACAAGTTTGTTTGTCCTATCAAGAATAACCTCGACCTCAAGTACATCGTCCGTCGACAAAAGTTCATTACAGTTAATTTTGATTCCTCCGGAACTCATGTTTTTGACTACAGCAAAGAAAGGTTTATTACATCCTGAAACCCTGATATTGGCCATAAGACTTACATAATATCTCTCATGCTTCCTCAAATTTTTCAGCTTTTCACATTTATTCATTCTGACTTTAATTACGGGAGGATTAATACTGAAAACATATATAATAGTACCATCTATAACATATAGCTCGTCATTGTTTGAATAGTTCAAAACAACATGATCCCCCGGAAAGAACAGAGTCTCCTGGGTATTGTCTTTCATTTCAAGCTTAATATCATTTTCGCTTTTCTCGATCACTATGCAATTAATGTACTCATACATTTTAAAATGCTTAACGTCTATTGGGGATCCTAGCTTAATAAGCTTGATAAGATTTTTGCTTTCAAGAAGGCTAAATATTCCCTTATTATCATCCAGATTATATCCTGACATATCGGTGCCCCTTTCACGTTGATTTCTGAATCTTTTTTCGATCAATAAATCCCGGTAGTAACATATCCCTTATAGTTTCCGTCCCTAATATATGCTAAATCCCAGTAAATAAAACAATGCCTTTATAAATCAGCTACCCATAATATCAGCCAGATGTATAATTTATTATAACCTTCGTATTACCCATATAGCATTGTTATAAGAATTAACCCTTAAGAATATAGTGATCTGCAATTACATTAGCTGCCCATATCAAGAAAATTAAAATAGATAAATCTTTATATAATAATTATACCATAATTATTTTTAAATTACAGTGTTATTATATTAATTTTTTCACAAATTAATATTTTATAAGAAAATAATAAAATAGTCCAAATTAGATCTTTATTTTTTATTTATCTTGTGCTATAATAAAACTATAAATCAATATTTCCTCCCGACAGGTATAAGGAGATATAAACTGTGACTTATGAAACAGGGCAAAATCACCGAAAGGTGATGACGCAAAACCTTGGGTCTAACGTTTAGGACTAAATGTTCTAAACCATGATTGCCAGGTTACCATTAAAAGTTCTGTTTATACTCTTTAAAATAAATTAAGGGAAATAGGTCATATGATATTTCCTTATACCTCCCTTTTTTAAAGCTTTTACTACATAAAGGCTTTTTTTATGTATTAATGTTGAGAGTTTTTAGAAAATCCAGCTTTTTGTAATCTTTTTCCAATACATCCCTTACGAATCTTCTCGATATTCTTCCGAGTTCATTGAGTACACTGCCCGATACCTCAAAATTGAATAGGCTGTTGAGAGGGCTGTAAACTATATAATTTAATGCCTTGGCAGCACCTTCAGACAGTTCTACAGCACTTTTGTCCTGCATTGTACAGTTCTTGCATATAAAACCGCCCTTTTGAAAGCTAAAAGACATGCTGTCAAATTGATTGCTTCCGCAAACTATGCAGCCGCCCACTGAAGGTGCATATCCCAAAATTGAAAGGAGCCTTATTTCAAATACTCTGACTATTTGCATGGGAGACCTGTCGGTTTTGGAAAGCAAATAAAGAGAGTTTAAAAACAGCTGCAAAACCTTGGTTGCAGGCTGATTTTCCTGAATAACATCGCTTATCATTTCCGTCATATGCGCGGCATAAGTCAGTCTCTCAATGTCATTTCTTATATCATAAAAGGGTTCTATTACATCACAACTGTTGATTGTGTAAATATCCTTTCCCTTAAAAAGCACAAATTCACTGTAGCATAGGAGCTGAGTCCCTGCAACAAAGCGGCTTTTGGGCCTTCTTGCTCCCCGGGCCGAAGCGGATATTTTTCCTTTGGTCTTAGAAAATATGGTAACTATCTTATCAGCCTCTCCGGTATTTACTTCTTTAATAACAATTCCTGTTGTTTTTATATAGCTCATATCCGATATGACCCCTCAAGCTCTTAAAGCAAAACTAAATCCCTGTCTTCCGAGTCCTCCTAAAATCAATTACCCTGCCAGGTATCAATGATTGGTACTTATAGCAACCTCATCTCTGGCTATTTCACTCTCATCAACAACTCTGGTTTTTTCCTCTATTTCCTTTAAAAACATGTACATTGAGATATCACCGGTTTTTTTGAACATTTTCCAAGCAAACTCTTTCAACATAAATGTCTTCCCCCTTATTATTATTTGATAAACCACACTTACCTTAATAATAATTAGGTTACGCGAAAAAAATATTTGTATACTTGAAAATTTATCATATACCAACCTTTTATGTCCTATTTTTTATATCCCAAAGTTTTAAGCATTAAATCATTGTTTCTCCAGTCGTCTTTTACCTTTACCCATAACTCCAGGAAAACCTTTGTACCCAACAGTCTTTCAATATCAACTCTGGCCAGGCTTCCGATTTTCTTGAGCATGCTGCCTTCTTTTCCGATAAGGATGCCCTTGTGAGTCTTCTTTTCACAGTAAATATTGGCCTGAATATTCACTATGTCCTTATCATCCCTGCTTTTGAACGTAATAACCTCAACTCCCACACCATGAGGTACTTCATCGCTCACAAGCTGCAATATCTTCTCTCTTATAATTTCAGCAGCTATCACTTTTTCCGGTTGGTCCGTAATCATATCCTCCGGGAAGTATTTCGGTCCCTCAGGCAAAACCTTTTTAATCTCTTTCTTTACCAATTCGGCACTTTCATATTCAAGAGCCGAAATGGGTATAATCTGAGAAAACTCCATAAGCTCTTTATAAGCAGATATTACAGGTAAAATCTGCTCCTTTTCCACCAGATCGATTTTATTTATCAAACAAAATACGGGGGTTTTAACTTGTTTTAGCTGTTCAGCAATGTATAAATCACCGGCTCCGGGCTTTGAATCCGTAGCTTCAACCAAGAACAAAACCAGGTCCACTTCATTTAATGTATCCAATGCTACATTAACCATATAGTCTCCCAGCTTTGTCCTAGGCTTATGGATACCGGGAGTATCAATAAAAATCATTTGATAATCCTCGCCGGTGTCAATTGCCTTTATAGTATTTCTTGTGGTCTGAGGTTTATCCGACATAATTGCAATCTTCTCACCGGTAAACCTGTTTAAAAGTGTAGATTTTCCTACATTCGGCCTTCCCACTATTGATACAAAACCTGATTTGAATGCCATACACTTACCTCCGGTTAATATTCCTAAGCTTTTAACATAATGAATTTCTATTTTATATAATATCCCATATTTCAATTTTAACTCATTAACAATTATCCTTTAAATATCTTTTAAAAAATAAAAGCATTGGGCAAAAGCTCCGCAAGCTTAAAGACTTTAAACTCACCTCTGTTATTTGCACATATAATCCTTGTGTTTTCATCTCCAAACTCGGCAATCACCTGCCGGCAAATGCCGCAGGGAAAAGTCAACTCATCGCTGTCACTGGTTATGGCCACAGCCTCAATTTTACGCTCTCCTTCCGACACCGCTTTAAAAATTGCCGTTCTTTCGGCGCAGACGGTAGCACCGAAGCTGGCATTTTCAATATTTACACCCTGGTAGGTCTTCCCGCTTTTCATAAGAACCGCTGCCCCTACCCTGAACTTGGAATAAGGAGAATAGGAGTTCTTTTTTATTTCCTCTGCAAGTAGCAATAATTCTTTATCGTCCATTACTTCCACCTCCGGTTAAAGCAGTAATTCATGTCAGAAAAATTCGAAACAGCAGTAATGTAATTACAAAACCAATCACCGCACCGAAAAACACTTCCAAAAACGAGTGTATTTTGGCTTCAAGCCTGCTTTGAATCACAAGACTTGATAAAACCACGCACAACACTGTAATTTTAATATCAACGGACCACAAAGCAACCGCCGTGGATAAAGCCGATGCAATTGCCGCATGCCCGCTGGGCATTCCGCCCCTTAAGGGCGTACCCTTTCGGGAAAACGCCTTTAATACCACCACTACCAATACGGTAATGGCTAGTATAATAACGATAACATGCATTGGATACTGCTTAATCCGTTCAATGCCCATCTCCAGACCGGTACTCACTCTTTCAAAAAATATAAAATATCCTATAATAACAGCAAAAAAAGCAGATATCAAAACGGCTCCGGCAGAAACATCCTTGATAATTTTGGCCTTGAGATTGTACTTTTCTTCTATCAAATCCACTACCACTTCAATAGCCGTATTAAACATCTCACATATAAAAACCATTGCCACCGTAAGACAAATAATCATAAACTCCGTCTTGGTAAGGTCAAAAAACAGGCTTAACAAGAACACGGCTATTCCAAATGCAATATGGATTTTCATATTACGCTCGCTTTTAACTGCGTGAATTATACCTTTAATTGCATAATTAAAGCTGTCAATGATATTCCTGCTTTTCATAAGCCCCATTACCTTTCAAGGTTTAGACTCTTTAAAACAGATTTCTGTCTTTCCAGCATCCTTTTTTCTCTTTCCTCAGTATCATGGTCATAACCCAGCAGGTGAAAAACACCATGAGTCAAGAGAAAAATCAGCTCCCTTTCAAAGGAATGTCCATATTCGACGGATTGCTCCTTAACCTTTTCCAGGGAGATCAGTATGTCGCCCAATACAATACACCCTTCATCCATATCAAAATCGCCGTCACTGGATTTTATCTCCCCTTCGTACATATCTACAATGGGAAAAGATAAAACATCGGTAGGCCTGTCAATGCCTCTTTGCTCATTGTTAACTTCTTTAATTCTATCATTGTCAACAAGAATTACGCTTATTTCATAAGGCAAAGTGAAATTCTCATATTCAAGGCACATTCTTGCAGCCTTGTCCATAAGCTTTAAGATTTCATCCGTTACCTCTATTTTGTCCTGTAAATCTTCAATAAATATCTCCATTTATTTTTCTCCCTTAACATTCTGTTTTTCCGATAGCTGTTTTTCGTAAATATCGTTATCTTCCCCCGTACCGTGGGATTCAACACTATCTGCCGTATTCTTTATATTCGGGTACTCTTCCCTTTCATGGAAAAAGCCTCCGAAGGTTTTTACAAAAGCCTTTGCAATAGTATCCAGATCCTTTAAGGTTAAACTGCAATGATCCAACTGACCGTCATCCAGTTTATCCTTTATTATCTTTCTGATCAATCCTTCAATTTTCCCTTCGGTTTTGTCGGTCATGGATCTTACTGCAGCCTCCACGGAATCGGCCAGCATTACTACCGCCGCTTCCCTTGTCGATGGCTTGACACCGTCATAACGGAAATTCGCTTCGCCAACGTTCTCCATTTTATCACACTTTTTAGCCTTATGGTAGAAATACGCCACCAAAGTGGTACCATGGTGCTGTAATATTATATCCCTTATGGCCAGAGGAATTTTATACTTTTTGGCCATTTCATATCCATCACGGACATGGGAAGTAATTACAAGAGCACTGAGATTTGGTGTCATCCTGTCATGAGGATTTTCCCCCATCTGGTTTTCTATAAAGAAGCTAGGTCTTTTCAGCTTCCCTATATCGTGAAAATATGCTCCAACCCTTGCCAGCAATGCATTGCCACCAATAGCTTCCGTTCCTGCCTCTGCAAGATTTCCCACCATCAAGCTGTGATGATAAGTTCCCGGAGCTTCCATAAGCAGCTTTTTAAGAAGCGGCTGGTTTGGATTGGCAAGCTCTAAGAGCCTTAAAGGTGTAATTATATTAAAGGTACTTTCCAAAAACGGAAGTATCCAATTGGTAACAAGCATAGATGCAATACCGTTTATAAAAACAATAATACCTTCCTTTAAAGCTACATCCCATGCAGACTTGTTAATAATGTTTATGGCAGTAATAACAAGCACATTAAGTGCTGCAACAACGGTTCCTGCAAAGGACAGCTTATTTCTTTGATTTGCCTTTGAAACCACAAAAGCTGAAAAAGATCCGCTTATCAATGCCATATATACAAACTTGTCATCATTGCCTATCATCAACGATATTGCAACGGTCAGTATAATATTTACCACAAGGGCAAGCCTCAAATCAAGCAAAATTGAAATAAGCATTGTAGCAATAAATACTGGCATTATCAAAGTAGAATACTCGTGAACGGCCATTGCAGCCAAAAGCGTCAGTATAATGACAACAGCCAGAAGTATAAGGTGGCTTCTGTTGTAAAACACCTTTTTGCAATAATTGTTCATATACAAAATAAGGAGGAGGGATAACAGCACAAGAACCACAAGTATTCCGCCGGCAAGGGCAAAATCAAATTTGCTTTTTGTCTCAAGAAGATTCAGATCCTCCAATACCTTAAGCTTGTCCTCGGTAACGGTATCGTCAACACTTAATATTCTTTGACCCTTCTTAATGATCTCCACATTTTTAGGATCATTATACGCGGCATTCCTCTTAGCTTCCGTAAGCTCCTCATTAATAGTTCTGTTGGGCTTTAACACATAATTTGAAACAGTTATGGCAATATCCTTGAGCTCCTGTTTCAAATTGCTGTCCTCAACACTGTTTTTCAGCTCCATGATTCTTTCTCTAAGGTTGTCATCAGTAATATCCTTCTTCATTACATCGCTGACCAGACTTCTTAATACGCTTTCAAAATTACCGACATCCTCCGGGTTTGCCTCGGATATGAGATACTCAATCTGAGCATCTCGAAGGGTAATTCCAAGTTCATTCATGTTTTCTTTTAAAGATTCAGAAGCTTTTTCCAGCTCCTTTTGGGCAAGTTCCTTATATTCACTATTGGAACTTGTGCTTATGGAACCAAGAGCTGCCTTATAATCCTTTTGCGACTTTTCGATAAAGGACTTAAGACTAATGACGCTGTTTATAACCTCGATAGACGCGTTCCTTATCTCCTTCATGTCGGGAGTTACTTCTTCTGCTGCTTTTTTGGCATTTTCCTCTGTCTTTACAGTATTTACTATGTCCCTGGGTGCAATTATATCATAATTTGACTTTTCTCCCAATGTCAGCCGGTATCTTTTAGGAGTTGCACCGTATAAAACAATAAGAAAGGCAAGGATAACTGTCACAATAACAATAAACACCCTCTGAAGGTGCTTGTCCTTAAAATATACCCTCAAGATGCTGCTGTTACCGGATTTATTAGCCTTGATCCTTTCCTTGTTTTTATCACCTTTCAAACCGCTGTTTTTACTAGTGATTTTTTGCAACCTTATCATACCTTTCATATGCCTGTATGATTCTTTGAACCAATTCATGCCTTACAACATCTCTATCGGACAGATAAACAAAGGAAACTCCTTTTACATCCTTCAATACCTTCATAACCTCTTTCAAACCGGATTTTTTATCTCCGGGAAGGTCTATTTGGGTTACATCACCGTTAATTACTGCCTTTGATCCGAAACCAATCCTGGTTAAAAACATCTTCATTTGCTCAGGAGTAGTATTCTGGGCCTCGTCAAGTATGATAAAAGAATCGTCCAGTGTCCTTCCCCTCATATAGGCAAGGGGGGCTACTTCTATCATTCCCTTTTCAAGATACTTGTGATAGGTTTCAAATCCCATCATCTCATACAATGCATCATATAACGGTCTTAAATAAGGATCAACTTTGTTCTGCAAGTCACCGGGCAAAAATCCCAGCTTTTCCCCTGCCTCAACTGCGGGCCGGGTAAGAACAATTCTGTTAATCTCTTTATTTCTAAAAGCCGTTACCGCCATGGCAACAGCTAAAAACGTCTTTCCGGTACCTGCCGGACCTATACCGAATACAACATCGTTGTTTTTAATTGCGTCCACATACATTTTCTGTCCATGGGTCTTGGACTTTATCTGTTTTCCCCTGGCTGTCACACATATGCAATCTGCACAAAAATCCTTGACCTTGTCCAATTGGTCTTCATCAGCAAGCTGAACAAGATAGCTTACATTCTGTTTTGTTATTATATCTCCCTGGGCTGCCAAACTAATAAGCCGCTGTAAAACCGTCTGCGCCTTATATACAGCATCACTGTAACCGACAACCCTAATCTCATTGTCCCTGGAAATAATTTTTACATTGAAAGCATCCTCAACTATATTTATATTCTCGTCAAAATTGCCAAAAAGGTTCATAGCATGCTCAATTCTGTCAAATTCCAGGGATACCTCTACTAATGTTTCCAAATATTCCCCTCCAATCTGTATGTTTCGAAAAAGTATTTTACAATAATTAATTCAAAGTTTTAAAAACTCATATTCCTACAGCCATTGAACGCATCTTCAGGAATGAATTTGCTATTAGCGTTCAATCTCTTTCTTAACTCCTATATCCTCCAAACACTCTATAATCACATCTGCAATTATATCACCGTTTTGGTTTTCAATAAACTCAATTCTTCTGTCAACAATTTGTGCGCCTTCGGGAATATCCTCAAGGGCTTTCCTGTAGGCAGCATTGGCAGCGTTTTCCTTTGCTTCCTCCAAAGAAACATCCGCCTCTATTATTTGGTTTTCATAATACGTTTCGATAACTGCACCAAAGGGTAGAACAAGGTTTTCCCCTATTGAGAGAAATTTCTCCGTTTCCACCCTCTCATAATTGCTATAGCTGACCTTTTTATTGAATAAATTTATCTTTTTCGAGAACAAAAACAAGGAAATGTTATCCTTTTTCCTCCCGGTCCTGATCTTTTCAACAACCCTAAGCTCAACAGGCTGAGTGCTTTCATACCATGTTCTCGCTAAAATATTCCCAATGGCATGAACCATTCTGGGATTGTTCTCCATATTCTTTATCGGTACATTTCCCGAAACAAGTATTTGTCCTTTCTTAACCGTGTCCCCTTCCTTAACTGCCGCCTGTCCGGCTTTAACGACGATGGACTTGATTACCCCGTCTTTTCCGGCCACAATATCGCAGGGTTCACTTAAGGGCACCATTGGAGGAACGTCCACACCTTCAGCTACCTCCACCTTTACTTTTGTGCCTCTTACCACCACACTTACATATGAAAGACCGTTCACATCCATAATAATACGGTCAGCAACCTTTTCAGAGTTAATCCTGTATTTCAAGACCCCAGGCTTTACTCCCATGGATGCCAGTTTTTCGATAATAAGCTGCGTTTCAATTTTTTCATTTCCTGTAATCTCAATAGTCCATACAAAGGATGTCATTATATAGAATAACACAACAAATAATGCTGCACCAAGTAAAAATGTTTTCCTGCCCCGATACCTGTTGATTAAAAACGGCAAGCCATGTTTTTTTAGAATTCTTACTCTGCAGCCGGTCTTTTTGGCAATGGGCCTTAGCATCCTAAACCCCTTAATACTAACCTTAAGGGTCATTTTGCTGTTTTTCTGTCTCGAAATATCAAACAGCAAAATCTGTCTTCTTGTACATATATTTACAAACTTCTCCAGAAAATATCCTTCAACTACTATAATAACATATCCTCTTATATAATTCCATAACCTAAATAACAACATTTTTACTCCCCCACGCTACTTTAAGAATTCCAGAGTATCAATATCCCCATCTATCATAAGGTCCTCCTGTGTAATCTCCTTAATCACCAATTTCTCTCCGGTAACCTTTATAATCCCTTTTCCCGTATTTATCCTTATTTTGTTGTCATCATACTCAATAATTCCTTTATAGTTTTCCACAAGAAGGTTTCTGTCTCCGAACATTGTTATTTTAGGGAGATCCATTACCACCTCTTTAGGCAGCTCCAATAATTCTGCAACCTTTTCCTTTAATTTTCTTTTATTTTCTTCCCCTTTGCTCTTTTGGGTACGACTCCTTCTCTTTTTCTGCATAGACTTTCTCCTTTAACAGATTTTATTAATTTGAACGCAGAAGGTCATTAGGGTCTCCGAATTCAAACCCTTTTCCCCTTGCCCCTTTAATTATCATGTCCAGGGCATCGGCATTATCCTTTGAAACGGCATGAAGAAGCAGTACGGCACCGTTGTGCAGGTTATCCGTCACCTTTTTATATGCATATTCCGGTCCTCTGACTTTATCCCTGTGCCAATCATCATAAGCAAAGCTCCAGAACAAATTGGTATATCCGAGTTTTTGAGTAATTGCCAAAGTCCTTTCGCTGTATTCACCCTTGGGAGGTCTTAAAAATTTCATGTTGGTACCGAATTTTTCTTTAAAAGCCCTGTCAAGACCGAGAACTTCCTCCTCAAGTTCCTTGTCTGCCACACTGGGAAGACTGGGATGATGAATGGTATGGTTTCCGACAACATGCCCCTCTTCCACCATTCTTCTTACAAGGTCCTCATGCTCTTTTAGATATGGTCCCGTTATAAAAAATATTGCCTTAACGTTATTATTCCTTAATACATCAAGTATTTTTGATGTATAGCCGTTCTCATAACCTTCGTCAAAAGTAAGGTATATTATGTTTTTAGAAGTATCACCCAGATAAACTCCTCCGTACCGGGCCAAAAGCTCCGGTGCACCGGGATCGGCATCGGGAGTTTCTCCGAATCCCCTTCTTGAAATCCCCCATCTTAACACCTTGTTGCTGTATCCGCTAACCGACTGTACCTGTGCAAAAACATCCTCGTATTCCTCATAGGGTATTTCATCTATTACCCCTTCGCTGAGCATTCCGGTAATTTCCGTACTGAAATCCAGATTATCAAGACTTACCGAGTATACCCCTCCCATATCGGGCAAATTCAAGCTATCTCTTTTACCCCTCCCCAAAATGCCTATTGTCAATAATAAACCTGTTGCAATTGTAAGAACAATTATTTTCTTCTTCATCGGACAAGCCCCCTATAAAAACAGTTGAGGCCTTAAATTGTGTACTTCAATTAAAATCATTGGTACAAATTTAAGGCCTACTATATTTATATATTAAACTGTCTAAAAAAATAACCAACTGCTTCTATGGGTGCATATTATTTGAGTAAAAAACTTGCAACAAACACCAAGATTCATATTATACGGGATTAAGAAGATTATACTTTAAAACCGATCCATCGTCATGAACCTTTGGAATTTCAATTTTATCCATTTTCTTAACGGTTATCTCGAGTCCGTAATAGTCCCTGAGCCTATCCACTATTCCTTCAAGCATGTTCAATGAATTGCTGAGCTTATCGGGATCTGCTATTACCTTTACAACAAAAGGCGCCTGCATTTGTCTCCCGTTTATTACAATAATATGGGGTGATGTTCTTTCATTTGTCATCTTGATCTCAGACATAGCCACAATGCGCTCTCCGTTTATCGATATCGCTTGAGCCTCCGACGCTCTGATTTCATTTATGAGAACCAACAAATGAGTGTCCATTACATTACTGTAATCCCCATCATCAACGACTATCTCCACTCCCGGTCCCACAACATCATTCAGACCGGCAAGAGTCCTGCTCCTTTGAATTTCTTCCATTAAGCTCTCTTCAATCTTTTTATTGTTTCCTTCAGCATTGATATACTTTGATACTTGCTCCTCCAGCTCTTGATTTCTCGCCCTAAGGTTTTCATTTTTTGTTTTTTCAGCCAGCAGTTCCTCCTGTAATGTGTACAACGTTCCTGCCTGACTTGAGGCCACCTTTTTATTGTTCTGAATGCTTTTATATTGCCATGACAGCATAACCCCCAATATCAAACAAATCAATGTAATGGACAAATTTCTTGAAAGACTCATTATTCAACTACCTCCAGACCTTTAACTAAATTATTTATATCCCCGCTAAACTTTGGTATAACAATGTCTTTGGCTTCCTTCACCTCAAATACCTTTCCAAAATCCTTAAATTCCATGGCAATTGGACTGTTGACAATTGCCTCGTATAGTTTTTTGGGATTACCTATTGCCTTTATTTCAAAAGGAATAGCATACCTGTTCCTGTTTATTCTCACTGTAGGGCCGGCACATATTATCTCGGTAGTGGATATAATCCTTTCATTATTGATTGAAATAGCCTGAGCACCTGCTTTTTTCAGCTCATTCACCACCACAACCAGATCAACATCATGAACAACGTAATTACTTATATTTCCACCTTCAAACTCAGCCGCATCACTGATTCTAATAACCACTCCGTTTCCCCTTACATCCGTAAGACCAGCAATCAGCCTTGCATTTTTCCACTCTTCTATAAGTTCATCATTGCTGTGGCTTATAAAACTTTTGATGTATTCCTCTTCTTTTTTTATGTTCTCATCAATCTGTTCTCTAAGCTCACTTCCGATGATCTTTTCCTTATTAAGCTGATCTCTGAGACTTTCAATCTGATAAACAATAGAAGGCTTATCCTTGTTGGCATCCAAAACACTCCGAAACTGAACCGATATAATAATGCCAAAAAGCATAAACAAAATCATCAGGATGAATCTCAAATCTTTCCTCTTCATAATCAGGCTTCCTTTGTTTGTAATAGATTCATACTACTTATTTGAGAAAATTGTATCTTTTAAGTTTCAACTATTAAAAATACCTTGTATTTTTATTCTACAACAAAAAAATACTATTTCAAGTACATTTATATAAATGTTTTTTGGATGCTCTCCCTTTTCCCAGAGTATTTACAGGCTCTCTGGCTCTGAGACTTCTGTTTATGGAATATTTTTCTTAACATTTTCGTGCACTCATGCTTTATCTTGCTTTTATATCTCAAATATGTGGTATAAAATATATAGTGAATTTTAAAATCGCGAAAATTTTTTTACTTGGAGGTATTTTATGTTCTATCAAATCAGATATCAAACCGGAGAAATTGAAGATGTTATTAAAGAAATGAAAAACGGAAATATTCCCTGTATGGATGTTGATAATATGGCTGAGTTCGAATGGGTAGTAAACAAACTTAAAGAGCATGGCATTTATCGTATTTCAAGCATCCCTTTAGACAGAAAAGCAAGGGACGTGATAAAGGAACCGGAGTTTGAATTTCGTGCTGCCTTTTGCGACAATGAGGACGGAAAAGGCGAGCCCATGTACATCGATTTCTATTTTGAACCCATAGTTGAAGAAGATTATGATCCGATTTTCGGGGATTGATAAGAATTAAGGGGCAGCATGCCCCACTTTTTTCAAATTCTGCAAAGACACCAAATCACTTTTGGCTGATTTCCTTAACCTTATTAACGTAAAAATTCGTAAGCTCCTCTGCAAACTCTGCGGAGTAGCTTTCACTTTTTATCCTGCATACCGGTTGCTCCGCATCCGGTAAAACCAGTACCCATCCTCCGTCTTTAAATATTTTGACGCCCTCAAGGGTTTCAATGCTTTCATTTTCGTTTTCCTGAATAATCTGCCTGATTACCTTTCCTTTTGCATTCCATGAACAGTCGACTTCTTTTTCACTCACATAAAATTGAGGTATCATATCAACAAGGTCCGAAAGCTTATAATTATTGGATTTCATAAAATCCAGTATCTTCACTAGCCCGGCAATGGCATCAAAATGCAGTGCAAACTGGTCATATACATTATCCTTTACTTCACTGCCCAAAATTTTATTCATTAAATCCTGAGGAGAAGTCTTAGTTCTTATTACTTTCCCGTTATTCTGCTCTGCTATTTTTTCAATAACGGAGCTTGCGGATATGGGCACAACTACAGTTCCGCCTTCCACCGTTTTAAACATTATCAGCGAAATAAGGGCAGTAAACATATCGTCGGAAATAACCCGCCCGTTGTTATCCACCAGCATCATCTTCTCCGAAGTATCTTCAATGGAAACACCCAGGTCAAAATTCCCCATTTTTGTAGTGCTTATAAAATAATTTATTTCCCCTGAGTCATTTCCCTTGCTCATAGTTTTTGCGTTCTGCAAATCAAGAATCGTTTTTTCAACAGTACAGCCGAGGCTTGTTAAAAGGCTCTCCACCGTTTCAAGAATGTATTCCGAAGGAGAATTTAAAAGGATCTTGTATTCCATGTTCTTTGATTTTGTATTGTTTAAAATATTCCTTAAATAAAACACAGTATAATCCGGAATAACTTCGATATCATCAATGGCATTTCCTTCGCACCTGCTGAAGTCTTCCCTCTGGAAAGCATTTTCAATTTTCCTTTCCACACTTCTTTCTATATTGCTTCCGTTTTTGTCTATAAAGTCTACATTGAGTTTAGAGCTGTCCTTGCTGGATGTACCGATATGAATACCTCCGTCGGCACCGTAAAACCTTACCGCAGACCTGAAAACCGGCAAATGCAAAACACCGAAATCAAGAACCTTTAGCCCTGCCGACATCAAACCAGACATAAAGGACATTTTGAGCATTTTAGCAGGTGCGGAATCGTCAGAGCTTATGCCTATTTTCCCCTTTCCCTTAAAGGTTGCTCCATAGGCCGCTCCAAGCTTTGATGCGTATTCCGGAGTAATGTCCACATTTATTTCTCCTGCCAGACCGCGAAATCCGAATATAGAGCGGATGAACTTGGAACCCCATACAAGGTTGGAGCTTACCTCCGTTCCACTCTCTATCATTTTGTTGGGCCATATTTTAATATCCGGTTTTATCAGAGCATTCCTGTCGATAACCGTATCGTCTCCGATAACAGAATTTTCAAAGGCTGAGACATTCTCTTTAATATTAACCTTGCTGCATATTACTGTGCCTCTCAGTTGAACATTGCTGTCGAGAATATTGTTTTTCCAAAGTATGCTTCTTTTAATACCACTCCTTTCACCAATAATGTTATTATCCCCTAAGACAGAATAACTTCCGATAATTGAACCGTTTTTTATCCTTGTATTTGCTCCGATTACACAAGGCTCCTCAATAGTGACATTATCCTCAATAACCGCTCCTTCCCCGATCCACAATCCATCTTTGACTTTGCTTCCGGCTATCGAAACCTTGACCTTGTTGTCCAATACGTCCTTATGGGCTTGGCTGTACGCTGTCAAATCACCTATGTCACACCAGTACTCCTCGGTTATATATCCATACATAGGTTTATTTTCTCTCAGCAGCAAAGGAAAAAGGTCCTTGCTGAAATCAAATATTTCATTTTTATTGAAATACCTCAAAACCTCAGGAGACAATATATAAATTCCCGTATTTACAGTATCACTGAACACCTCTCCCCAACTAGGCTTTTCCAAGAACCTTGTAATTCTGCCGTTCTCATCGGTCACCACTACCCCGTATTCCAAAGGTATGTCAACCTTTTTCAGTACAAGGGTTGCAACAGAACCTTTACTGAAGTGGTAATCAATAGCCTTTGACAAATCAATATCCGTTAGGGCATCACCACTGATTACCAAAAATGTGTCGTCAAGAAACTCTTCCGCATTTTTTACACTTCCTGCCGTTCCCATCGGTTTGTCTTCAACATAATATCTTAAGTTTATACCAAACTCCTTACCATCTCCAAAATAGTCTTTTATCATATCCGGCAAGTACTGCAGGGTCACTGCAACATCTGTTAGCTCATATTTTTTCAGCAATTCAATAATATGTTCCATAACAGGTTTGTTTACAATAGGTACCATCGGTTTCGGTATGTTGCACGTAAGAGGTCTCAATCTGGTACCTTCTCCTCCCGCCATGATAACTGCTTTCATCTAATTCATCCTTTCTTAGATTTCTTGCATAAACTTTACAAAACTATTTATAATAGTTATAATTAAAAAATTATTAATGCATATTAATGCATATGGTATTATTAACCATTTCCGACAAAATAATAATTTGATCAAAATAAAAATATAGCTTTCCTATAAAGCTTTTGTAATAAACGCAAGTTTAATTCATTTTAATTTTAATCAAGTTTGTAATTTTCTGCTTTTTGCTTGGGCTTTTATTCATTTTTATTTTTAATCCAATTATTAATATTCATTCACTGTATGAACTTTAAATACCAGTATTATTTAGACCCGCGGAGCAAAAAATAAAATAGCTCTAAAAAAGCTAAAAAAATGACGGGAGGAATTATAATGCCCAGAGCAAGCAAAGCAAACAGTGACTATATGGCAAACGGGGTAGCCATAATGCCTTCAATACCTTCAGTAGGCGATAATTTAACAATTAAGTATGATGGCCTGCTTTCAAAAAGCGGTGCTTCCCATATATATGCACATGTTGGTTTCGGAAATAAGTGGAATCATTTATACGACTACCCTATGACAAGAACCATGTCAGGGTTTGAGGTTACCATCCCCGTCAGTGAAGCCGACACCTTAAACGTATGTTTCAAGGACTGTGCAAACAACTGGGATAACAACAGCGGAATGAATTATTCTTTTGATATATCCAAATAATGCAAGAGATTTATAATTGGTAATATTTAGAGTCTAAATAGGGAATAAAGGGTGCATACCAATTGGTACATTATAATATGCACCCTCCATTTTTGCAATTTGAATCTCTGAAATTACACATTTTCAATTAGCTGGTAATATAATAGACTAAGGAGGTAAGTGCCATATGTTATTAAATAACCGCAGAATGTACATAAACAGGTATTGCAATATGAAGGCTCAGCCGGAACAAATAAATAACAATTCCAGGGAAAGCAAAGAAGATCAAAAAGATGTAAAAGATTTGATAATTGACACCTTCAAAAGCATTTCGGAAAACATTGATAAAATCAAAGAATCAATTGCCATCCTCAATCAAAAGGTTGAAAAACTTGAAAACAGACAAAACACTTTAGAGCAGCAAATTGATAACGATTATCCGGAAAGAAGAACATTTTTCCAATCAGAGATTTCCGATGACAAAAATGAGCAAAAGATGTTTAAAACCAACACCGAAGGAATGTCTCAAGCAGGAAGGGAAAACATGTATAACAGGCCAATAATGCCGGGATCGGGATTTTCAAACATCACACCGGAATACCTCAGAAACCTGAATAAAAGATAACGGATTTGGGGCTTAAAAGCCCTTCTTTTTTGCAAAATTTCAATTAATAAAATTAATTTAAGGAGAAGTAACATAAATTTTATTATTGAATATTATGTTAAGAGGATACAGTTATTCCGTTAAGTATACTTAGCGATTATTCAATTATTAGCTGTTTTATACCAAACACAATCATGTATCCTGTGTATATGATTGCACAAAATCCTTAAAAAAGTATGGAGTACAACTTATGACCTACATAAATTAATCAGAGTTATGGAAGTGATTTTATGAGAGTAATGCTTGTAACAGGCGGTTCAGGCTTTGTAGGAAGTAATTTTATCCGATTCTTTCTGAGGAGAAATAAAAATTTTATTATCGTCAATCTGGATAACCTAAGCAATTCATCAAACCCGGACAATCTAAAAGATTTGGAGAGATCTCCCAGATACCATTTTGTAAAAGGAAGTATTGTAAACCAGGATCTTGTTAACTATGTAATCAAACGACACCGTCCTGATTACATAATTCATTTTGCCTCCGAGTCGGTTACGGAAAAAAATCCAAAGAATACTTTATCGGTTACCCATACAAATGTGCTGGGTACCCAATCATTGCTTGAAAGTGCACTCCACTATTGGGGAAAGCACCAATTTGAAGGAAACCGCTTTATTCATGTGTCAACCGACGAGGTTTACGGAAACACATCGGACAAAGAGATTTTCTTCTCCGAAGAATCTCCTGTTTTGCCGCTCAATCCTTACGCCGCCTCAAAAGCAGCAGCAGACCTTCTGGTAAAGTCCTTTGCAGAAACCTACGATTTTCCTGCAATAATTACCCGGTGCTGTCCCAACTACGGACCGAATCAAAAAATTGAGAATTTTATTCCCGGGTGCATAAGAAATGCCCTCTCCGATACCTCTATAGACTTGCAGAACACTGCTTCCGATATAAAGGAATGGATATATGTCCTTGACCATTGTGTAGCCCTGATTAGAGTTTTATTTTACGGCAGGACCGGTGAAATATATAATATCGGTTCCGGAGAAGAGATATCCAATGCAGATCTGGCCAAATTGATTCTGAGGCTTCTTAAAAAACCTGAGGACAGAATTGAATTTACCGACAGCAGACTTCTTACACAAAACCGTTGCGTTCTAAACAGCTACAAGATCAGAAACAATCTCAGCTGGAGCAGCAAATTCAGCCTTGAGGACGGTTTAAAGGAGACAATAGACTGGATGAAAAGGAATTTACCGATTTAAAATCGGTTCATATAAGCAATTGAATCTATTTAAAAACTCAAGGGAAAATGCCCTTGAGTTTTATTTTCGATATAAAAAACAACATTTACAAATCAATTTTTATAGCGGAACCTCATGGTAGTAATATCTATCAGGTCTTTGTATTTCCCTGAACAATCTAAGCCCCGGTACTCCCGAACCTCGAAGAACATTAACTGCTTGTGTCAATTCCCTTTCCCTAAACCGTACTCCCATATTGCACAGTTCCGTCATTATGTCCCTGGGCATAAAAGTTATTTCACAAGTGGTCACTCCTCCGCTTTTCATCCTATGTTCAAGGTAGAACACATATGTTCTCGACATCAAACCGACATAATAATATTCCATATTAACCACTCCAACACCCCTAAACAAGCACACAGAACTGCAATTTAATTGCAGTCCTGTGCGCCTTTAGATTTAATCGCATCTTTTATCCAGAGGATTCCACTTCTGGTCCGGGAAGAATTTTGTTGGGAACGGTGTCTTACATCTGTCATTGAAGGTCTTGCAGTTTTGTACAGCCGGATTGCTCTGTTCCGGCGGAACAGGACAGTAGCCGTATGAAGGAACAAGCAGCTGCACAACACATTCGCACTTAACTATGAAAAATACACCAATATCAAGGGTTAGCATTCCGGTATTGGGATTAATGGCATCATTGAAAGCTTCCGCTAAAGCTTCAACCTTTATCAAAGTTCCGTCAACATCCCTGGTCTTGCTTGAGCCCTCACCGCAACAATCGTTGGATTTGATAACTCCAACCTGTGTTACACAATTCGGACAATAGATCTCGTTTATGGTAAGATTAAAAGTAGCTTCATCTACCTGAGAAAGCTGTTCCGTACCGTCGGAATAGTGTATCTTGTACCTTATTCTTACGAATAGTTTAAGCTTTTTATAACCGGGTTTGGACAAAGAGTCGGTTTTGGAAATTACCTTGACCTCAACGATATCAAAGTCGGTTGCACCCTCAAATGCGTAAACAGGATGGCAATGCTCCGAGCTATTTTTCAAGCATACCGTTCTTGTTACGCAATCTCTCAAAGCAACCTGATCAAATACCTTTGGCACCTGTATACATACCAATTCATTCGGTGGTGGGAAACAGTCAGGATTTAAAATCTGACCGGCTTCAATTTTGGGTCCATGATCATGCATAAATAATCCTCCTTTTAACATAATAACTAATACAAATTTAAGTTTTCATGTAACTAATCCATTTTTTTATCTTTAGATCTATTTACATTATCATTATATTTTGGAACGCATAAAAGGGTTACACATTACATGTATTATGGTAAAAAAATTAACATAAGATTATCTATGCACAAGATTCTTCCACACATTAAAAAAAGACTGTCTCGAAAAAGAAACAGTCTTTTCATTTGATTATAATGTCAATATAATAATGCTAACCTTTTCTAGGCTCAACAATAAGCTTTATCGCAGTCTTCTCTGTTCCGTCGATCTCAACATCTGTAAATGCCGGGATACAAATCAATTCAATTCCCGACGGGGCAACAAAACCTCTTGCTATAGCTATCGCCTTTACCGCTTGATTTAACGCTCCGGCTCCGATTGCTTGAATCTCAGCTGTCCCGTTTTCTCTGATAAAACCTGCTAACGCTCCTGCAATAGAGTTTGGGTTGGATTTTGCTGAAACCTTTAAGATATTCATGGCTTTTTTACCCCCTTTTCTTATTGGACCATAGAACATACCTTATATTATATTAATTCTACAAAAAAACCGTAAATCCTCTTTTATTAGACAAAATATAGTAATTTTTCTGGTAATTAACCTACCATATCACCTCATACATCCATCACCTGATGTATTCTTTCGATACTTACGGTTTTACCGTTTTTCTCATCAATATCCATATATACCGCATTAAACTGTACCGGTCCTTGGGCAACCTCAAATTTCGAAGGCATATGGGTTATAAACTTCTCAATTACAATCTCCCTTTTTACACCGATAATTCCGTCATAGGGTCCGGTCATGCCTACATCTGAAATATATGCCGTTCCGCAGGGTAATATTCTTTCATCAGCAGTCTGAACATGGGTATGGGTCCCCAACACACAGCTCACTCTGCCGTCAAGATGCCATGCAAGGGCACATTTTTCCGAGGTTGCCTCCGCATGCATATCGACAACAATTACTTTAGCGAAGGCTTTCAGATATTCCAGCTCTCTCTCGGCTGCCTTAAAGGGACAATCTATGCTATCCATATAAACCCTTCCCATGAGATTAAGTATGCCTATTTTGCCCTTCTCACCCTCAAGTATCGTTGACCCCTTTCCCGGAAGTTCCGATGGGTAATTTGCCGGTCTTACAATATTATTGTCGGAGTCTATAAAATTAACAACCTCTCTTTTAGACCATGTATGGTTTCCGAGGGTTATTCCGTCAACTCCCGCTTTGTACAGCTCTTGTGCAACCACATATGTAATACCGCTTCCCCCTGCCGCATTTTCGCCGTTGGCAATGCAAAAATCGATTTGCCTCTCTTTTTTCAGCTTATGAACCATTTCTTTCACAGCTTTTCTCCCGGGATTACCAAAAACATCTCCAATAAACAGAATTTTCAAAGCATGTCCTCCGTTCCATTATATACCTGTACCGCTTCTGCTAATAATAAATTTACAAGCTTTCAGTTCTTTTAACTATGCAAAAACCCACTAATAACATAAAAAGCGTGATTTCACGCTTTTTTATGCAAACTATCAGATATACTTATTTAGCATATTCGATATATCTGGTTTCCCTTATTACATTTACCTTAATCTGTCCCGGATAATCAAGCTCATTCTCAATCCTCTTAACTATATCCCTTGCCACTAAAGCAATATCCGAATCAGATACATCCTCAGGTTTAACCATTATACGAATTTCTCTACCTGCTTGAATAGCAAAACACTTGTCAACTCCCTCAAAGGAGTTTGCTATCTCTTCAAGCTTTTCCAGTCTCTTGATATAAGACTCAAGACTCTCTCTCCTAGCTCCAGGTCTTGCCGCTGATATTGAATCGGCAGCCTGTATAAGCACGGCAATTATTGATGTGGCTTCTACATCGCCATGATGTGAAGCAATTGCATTAATAACCTCATTGCTTTCCTTGTACTTTTTAGCAATATCGGCTCCGATAGTAACATGGGATCCTTCCACCTCATGATCTACCGCCTTACCAATGTCATGCAACAACCCTGCTCTTTTGGCTATATTTACATCGACACCAAGCTCTGCAGCCATGATTCCTGCGAGATGTGATACCTCAATAGAATGATTGAGCACATTCTGACCGTAACTGGTCCTAAACTTAAGCTTTCCAAGCAGCTTAATTATCTCCGGATGCAATCCGTGAACCCCTGTTTCAAAGGTAGCGTTTTCTCCCTCCTGGCGAATGGTATTTTCAACCTCTTTTCTGGCCTTTTCAACCATCTCCTCAATTCTTGCCGGATGAATTCTTCCGTCAAGAATAAGCTTTTCCAGTGTGATTCTTGCTACTTCGCGTTTTACAGGGTCAAATCCTGAAAGTATAACAGCCTCTGGTGTGTCGTCAATAATCAGATCGATTCCGGTTAGTGTTTCAAGAGTTCTAATATTTCTACCCTCACGTCCAATTATTCTTCCCTTCATTTCATCGTTTGGAAGCGGAACTACAGAAACTGTAACTTCAGAAACGTGATCAGCAGCACATTTTTGAATTGCCATGGCCACAATATTTTTCGCCTTTGCCTCTGCTTCTTCTTTAGCCTTTGCTTCAATGTCCTTAACAAGAATTGCCATCTCATGCCTTACTTCGCTTTCTACATTCTTAAGAAGAACTTCCTTTGCTTCTTCAACAGAAAGCCCGGATATTCGTTCGAGTTCTTCCAATTGCTGTCTCTGGAGCTCTGCTGTCTTTTCATAAAGCGCCTGGATTTCCTTTGTCTTCTTGTTAAGAACTTCTTCCTTTTGCTCTAAGGATTCAACTTTCCTATCCAAAGTCTCTTCCTTTTGAACAAGTCTCCGCTCCTGTCTTTGAATCTCATTTCTTCGGTCTTTGATTTCCCTATCGAGTTCCATCCTGCTTTTATGAATCTCTTCCTTAGCTTCCAGCAATACTTCCCTCTTTTTGCTTTCCGCCAACTTCTCTGCCTCACTAATTATCCTCTTAGCTTCCTGCTCGGCACTGCCAATCTCAGCCTCTGCTTTTTTCCTTCTAAACTCAATACCTCTTCGGAAACTTATTACTGAAGCAATAATTGAAGCAATTACTGCAATTACTATACCTATTAACAATCCAATAGCAAAGTTAATAGCACACACCTCCTTATTCAGTTTTCAATGGTCAAATTCAAATCCAATAATAATAAATAACATTCAAGTACCATTTAATTTTAATCTTTTTTAAATTTTATGTCAAGAATCAAATAGTTTTCTAGGCTTTACAGGCTTTCATCATTTCCTGTAACAATACTGATGCCATCAACCAATTCCACCCTATACCATTTATCAGCCATTTCGCTAAGATGCCGGTTGTGCGTTACCATTATAACCTGCCTGTTAAACATATAAGTAACCTGTTTTAAAAACTCTGCAACCTGCGTGATGTAATCATCACTAACATGCTTTGCCGGCTCATCCAATATAATCGGGCCTTTTATATCCAGATTGCTGCATTCTAACATTGCAATCCTTATGGCAAGGGATATAATGTCAATTACCCCTCCACCCCTGGCTTCCTGGGGCTTTGTCTTAATAACTGTTCCGTCGAAGTTGCTGACCACGTAAAACTCGGCTTCCGGTTTTCCCCTTACCTCACTTATTTCAATTTTAAACTCAATATTTGAGTCAAATATATACTGAAGACAGTTTGTTACCAATGACTCAATTTGTGCCCTCGACTGCTCCCGGGCATACTCGGATACTTTTTGGAGTAGCATTCTCACCTTTTCCAAAACATCAATATTGTCAAGAGTTCTCTGCAGCAGCTGCTCAAGAGTGAATTTTTGCTCTTTCAGCTGATCCATTTTACCCTTTTGATTGTAATAGTATATTTTTGCCTTCTCATACCTGTGCTTTACACTATCAATCTTATCTTTGTATATTGAAAGGTCGAATGGCTCCATCTTTCCCCTTCTTTCTTTATTGAGCTTGAGACTTCAGTTTTGCTGCTTTTACTGTGTTTTTCATAAGCATTGCAATGGTCATGGGTCCTACTCCTCCGGGTACCGGAGTTATTGTCGAGGCAATAGTTTTTGCCGATTCAAATTCCACATCCCCAACAAGCTTTTTGTTTTCCAGTCTGTTGACTCCAACATCTATCACAACTGCACCGGGCTTTATATAGCTTCCCTTTACCATCTCAGGTCTGCCCACTGCTACAACAAGTATATCGGCTCTTTTGCACACCTCTTCAATATCTTTCGTTTTGGAATGGCATACCGTTACAGTCCCGTTTTTGGACAATAAAAGCATAGCCATGGGCTTTCCCACTATATTGCTCCTTCCCACAACAACACATTCCTTGCCTTCCACATCAATACCGCTCTCTTTTATGAGCTCCATTATCCCTGCAGGTGTACAAGGAAGAAATTGAGGATCGCCAATCATAAGTCTTCCGACATTTACAGGATGAAAAGCATCTACATCCTTATTAATATCGATGGCAAAAATCACCCTGTCTTCATTTATGTGTTTCGGAAGCGGCAGCTGTACAAGTATACCGTTTACCTTATCATCCTTGTTCAACTTATGTATAAGATCTATCAATTCCTCCTCACTAATGTTTTCATCCAAAGCATATTCAAAGGATTGTATTCCTATTTCCTCACAGGCTTTCTTTTTTGCATTAACATATACCCTTGATGCCGGATCGTTTCCTACAATTATTACAGCCAAACCGGGGTTTATATTTTTCCTCTTCAGTTCCTCAACCTCAAGCTTCAACTCCCCCTTTATTTTTGTTGCCAATTCCTTACCGTTTAATACCTTTGCTTCCATATTACCCTACCTTTCTAAAACCTCATTTGTGATAAAACAGTAAAATGTATATTTTATATTTATATTAACTTGCACTACTATTGGCCGCTTTTCATATTCATTTCCTGAAGCTGCTGTCTCGTAATGAGTACCTGTCTGGGTTTACTTCCTTCATACCCTCCAACTATTCCTCTTTCCTCCATCTGGTCAATGATTCTTGCCGCCCGGGCATACCCAACCTTAAACTTCCTTTGTATCAGAGACACAGATGCCTGTCCGGCTTCAACAACAAGCTCTATGGCTTGGGGCAGCAGTTCGTCATTATCTCCAGGATCACTTTCCATCGGCTCTTTTTCGGAGTTGATCTCTTCAATAATGCTTTCATTGTATTCTGCATTCCCTTGGGATTTTATAAACTCGACAACCCGTTCAACCTCTTTGTCGGATACAAAAGTACCCTTAACCCTAATCGGTTTGGGCTCGCCCACAGGATAAAAAAGCATATCCCCCTTGCCAAGAAGCTTTTCGGCTCCCGCCATATCAATTATGGTTCTTGAATCCACCTGGGAAGATACGGAAAAAGCAATTCTTGAAGGAATATTCGCTTTGATAACCCCCGTTATAACATCAACCGAAGGCCTTTGGGTGGCTATTACCAAGTGCATTCCGGCAGCCCTTGCCATCTGTGCCAGACGGCAAATAGCATCCTCAACATCATTAGGAGCAACCATCATAAGATCCGCAAGCTCATCGATTATAATAACAATCTGGGGCAAAAGCTCTTCTTCTCCCTTTTCGGCCAATAGGGCATTATAGCCCCTTAAGTCCCTCACTCCCCTGTCAGCAAACAGCTTGTAGCGGTTTACCATTTCCTGTACAGCCCAGTTCAATGCCCCGGCAGCCTTTTTCGGATCGGTCACCACCGGTATCAAAAGATGGGGAATACCGTTATATATACCCAACTCCACCACCTTGGGGTCAACCATCAAAAGCTTGACATCTTTGGGCGACGCCTTATACAAAAGGCTTATGATAATACTGTTAATGCAAACACTCTTTCCGGAACCGGTGGCACCGGCCACAAGCAAGTGGGGCATTTTGGCTATATCCGCCACCATGTTTTTTCCCGATATATCTTTACCCAATGCAAAGGCAAGCTTGGAGTCATTTTCTTTAAACTCTTTAGAATCCAAAACTTCTCTTAAGAAAACCGGCACAATCTCTTTGTTGGGAACTTCAATTCCAATCGCCGCTTTTCCGGGTATGGGAGCCTCTATCCTAACCCCCGATGCCGCCAGATTTAATGATATATCATCAGAAAGATTTACAATCTTGCTTACCTTAACCCCCGGACTGGGCTGGAGCTCATAACGGGTAACTGCCGGTCCCATGCTCACATTCACAACCTTTGCATCCACCCCAAAGCTCTTTAAAGTCTCTTCAAGCTTTTTAGCTCCTCTAATGGCAGTACTTCTATAATACAATTCGTTTTTAGTACTCTGCTTGTTTTCATCCAATAGCTCGGTATGGGGATAAACATACTCAAAATCCAACTTGGGCATTGAGGAAACTTCCCGGTTGACACTGTCCGTTATTGTATTTACATCACTGATCTCTTTTTCTTTTTTCTTTGCATCCTTTACAACCGGATCGGAGGATTCCGTTATAATCTCAATTTTGTCTTTATTTGCTTCGGCAGGAATTACATTTTGCTCCTCTTTAGCCTTTTCATCCTTTTTCTTCGTTAAACTAACAACCTTGGGAAGCTTCTTTCCGTTCATTACAATATCTATTTCAGCCTCAGGGTCATCCTCACCCTCTTCAATAATTTTTTCTTTAATCTCATCTTTGCTTATTTTCAACTTATCCTGAATTTTTCCAACAATACCGCTTATATCGTCCTTAAGCCTTAAAAGTATTCCGGCTATTGATACATTTGTAATAAGAATAATATCAATAATTGCAATTGCCGTAAGAATAATTATTGTGCCCAGGTTTTTGAACACAAGTAAAAAGGGTATGCTTATTATCCCGCCAAGGATTCCGCCACCGCGCATGGCAATACCGTCTGAATAAAACTTCTTTAAACAGCCTGTGATACCCATATTTACATAGTCCTGCTCATTGTAAAAAAAGGTCTGCAACATAGCAGTCATGATAAGAAGCAAGCCCAAGAGGTATATTGCCTTCATATTCACCTTTTGAGTGTTTTTCTTAAATATTACAAGAACCGAATAGACAATTAATAAAGGAGGAATTATGTAGCCCGGCAACCCCACAAGTCCCATGATAAATTTTTTTATAAATACACCGAATACACCGATGGAGTTTTCAAGAATAAAGCTCAATAAAGCCATAATGCTGATTGCCAGCATTATAATACCAATTATTTCATTGTTGTATTTTCCGATACCGCTCTTCTTTTCATTATACTTTTTCTTCTGCAATTTTTTAACTTTCAATTTGATACCCCCACATACCGACCTCTAAAACCTTAAATTCAATTATACAAAAAGGTCTATGGTTAAGTCTCCTTATTGATACTTCTTTAAACTGCTACTTATTTAATATAACACATCACAGCCATGGCTGCAATGGATTCCGGATACTGGCAATAAAAAATTCAACTTACGTACATCCATTCTTCAGCTCTATCGCTCCCGCAAAACGCTTTTCACCTAAGACAGCTCATCCCCTTGTATTATACTGCCCGGCATGAGCTTTGGATTCAGATAAGCCTTGGGTGATGTGCTGATAAGCCTTTCTATTTTATATCTGTTGTTGGAAAGAGGCACTACCACAACCTTTTCTCCCAAATAATCCATTTCAATCTTACTTTGATGATCTCTTTCATAATAATCCTTGAAAACCACTTCAAAGGGTACAATTGAGTATAGAATCATTGCAATTCCTCCGATGCTTTGTTATGTGCATTCCCCTCTTTTTTCTTTCTTTCCTCCTCTATCAATTCATAGAGCTTTTTTAAAGCATCACGCAGGCCGCCGGTTTCGTCAATAAGACCATGCTTAACCGCCTCATCCCCGAAAAGTACCGTACCGACGTCATTTGCCAGTTCTCCGGTCTTTAACATAAGTTTTCTGAAGTTATCCTTTGATATTTTGGAGTTTTTGGCCACAAACTGTACCACCCTCTCCTGCATTCTGTCAAAATATTCATAGGTCTGGGGCACACCAATAACCATTCCGTTCAGCCTTATGGGATGTATTGTCATTGTAGCCGACGGCGCAATAAAGCAATACCTCGTTGCAACAGCCATTGGAACACCTATGCTGTGTCCTCCCCCTAAAACCAGAGAAACTGTAGGCTTTGACATGCTGGCAATCATCTCGGCAATGGCCAGTCCAGCCTCCACATCTCCTCCCACGGTGTTTAATATTAGCAGTAATCCATCGATTTCTTCACTCTCTTCTATGGCCACAAGCTGTGGAATAACATGTTCGTATTTGGTCGTCTTGTTCTGAGGAGGCAAAACCATATGTCCCTCTATTTGCCCTATAACCGTAAGACAGTGAATATTACCTTTATTAGTCTTTATAGATGCCTTTCCCAACTCTTTTATTTCATCTAAATTCGTATTATTATCTATTGGAACATCGGGCGTTGTAACCGATGTATTTCCAAAAGTCACCCTGTCTTCTTCCCTCAAATTACCACATCCTTAGATAATTAAAGATATTTTTATATAGTATTATTTTAACCAAAGGAAAATATAACAGGGAATAATTAAGTAATAAAATCTCGGGACATCGAGTCCCTTCGCTTTTGCCTCTTTCATTTCATTCCAAGAGGCCAAATAAAAAGACCTGCAATTATCGCAGGTCCGGTTAATTCTTATTAATTAACAATTTCATCTATACTTCTTCTTGCCTTATTTCCAATTTCTTATTCCTTATTTTCTGTTTCTTTTGATTCAGACTTATTATCTTCTTTTTTATCTTCCTGTTTTTCCGTTTTATCTGCCGGAGGAGTAGTCTTATAGTACTCATTCAATCTTATGTTGTCTATCAAAGTATTGCCGTTTATATTTTTCATTGTAATTACATAATCGTATTGATAATACACCGCATCACCAATCATCCCGTTTGTATTAACTGCAGCAGCCTTAAATGAAACCAAATACATCTTGTTCTTTAATGAGTAACCGGGATGTAATGATACAGTAAAGCTATCATAACCGCTTATCCTCTCCATGTTCAGCTTAAGAGGAAATGACTCGATCTTAAACTTACTCTTATAATCATCATCAATAAACAATAAATTCTTGTCTTGACTAGGACTAATACCAATTTTTTTCAAAATATCAGAAAAAGCAATCTTACTTTCATTCCAGCTGGATTTTATAAGGTTCATTCTTTCCTTGTCAACTTTCAACAAATTGTTGAAATACATTTCAATAAGTGCTTTTTCCTCATCATAAACCTTCTTTTCTTCATCAATTTTTGTATTAAGATAAGGTATTCTGGTCAAAAAATCATGATTCAATAAAAATAGCCTGTTTGTAAGACCCGGTTTATAATTCGCTTCCCTTTGAGTTAATACTTTATAATCGTTTCCTTCCTTGACAACTTCTACATCGTATCTGGCTTGAACCTTTATGTAGTCATAAAGTTCTTCATCTATCTCTTTTTCCTGTCCGTTTTCCTTTATTCTCTCATAAAGCTTTGTATCGGGGTTCTTCTGATAATACTGCTCAAAATCAGATTCAGCCAAACCTTTTGCCTTAAGGTCAACCTTAACATAATATACAAATATGTCACTATTATTACCGACAAAAGAAGCATCAACTAACGGTTTATTATCGTTTGCAATAATTATGTCGTAATCCAAAGCAACAATACCATTTATAGAAACCATTCTCGGAAGATGTATACCCACTTCAGGATTGTTATTACCTTCTTCCAAGGTACGTTGAGCTATCATACCGGAAATATTGTCAGGTATTACTCCCATTAAAATATTCTGTTCATACTCATTTACCGGCTTTTCATACATTTTGCCGAAGTATTCCTTTAACATATCCTTTACTTTGTTGTCCTCATTCGGACTGGTAATCGGTGTCTCGACTTTTGGTTCAGGCTCAACCTCCGGAGCTTTCTTAAACAAAGAGTCGCATCCGGTAAAGCTTACTAAATTTGCTACTATAATTGCCGATAATGCCAATACTTTTAATTTCTTTCCCATCTTATCCACCTCATATTTTAAAATATATCAGATAAATTTAAACCTTGTCTTTCAAACTTTCCAAGTAGTCTTTTACGTGCTGCTCTGCTAAGAAAATCCAAATCGGTTCCATTCAAATTGTCAACTCTCTCTCCAACTGCTATATCACTATTATCATCATTTCCTAAATAAAAATCAATTTTTACTCTTGCACCCGGTTCTACAATTATACTTGCCTTTCCTCCGTTATTTAATATATCAACATCGGCCTGGTTTACAACCTTAATATAATTTAAATCCGGGTCGCCATTACTTTTTGTATAACCTGCCGCTATAACCGATCCCCAGATATCCGCACCATTTCGCAAGTAAACCTTGCCTGCTGTAAATATAATACCATTGAAAGTTCCACTTACCGCTAAATTCACATTAGGATTCGAATTCACGATCAAATAATACTTATTATCATCTTCGTTTTCATATCTCTTATCGTAAAGTGAGCCAGGTCCTTCGCTAATACTTTCATGATAAATATTATAAAGATAATTAATGTCATATATTTCATTAGCATTATATGATACAGGAAGACTAGCAACATCCAGTATATAGTATTTTGTTTCTTCATTACTGCTATGTACTCCTACTAAAGTCTCAAGATCATTTAGAGTTTCTCTAAAAGTACTATTAACACTTACTATCCATGGACTACCCGCTCTTTTATTAACTCCTTCAGGATAATCTCTTGTTGCAAAGAAATGTGTCAGCTTTAAAAGATCGTCCTTAATACAATTCACACCTGGTATTTTATCACCACTATCATCAATTCCTTCAATCAACAAATTCAATTCATCCTCATAAACAGGTAAACCGCCATCTCTAAAGTCATTAAATCTAACTAAATTTTCCCAAGTATTATTTCCATACCTTAACTTTAACTTTCCTGTTGAATTATCTGTTGTATAAATATTATCCAAAACAAATTTATCTTCATTAGAATAAAGGTTCTTTATGCTGATCATGTCTAATTTAGTATAATAATCTTCATCATCACCACCAGCATTATCAATAAAATTATTTCTATAAACTTTGTCATTACCCACTATTTCATAATCCCAATAACCCGATATTTTGCTCGGAACTTCTCTACCTAGCAAAACATTTCTCTTTTCTTGTCTTACACCCAAAGCTCCAATAAACCAATTTTCTACATTCGATTTCCCTTGTACATTCCAGATTTGGAATAAGTTTAAAAAGCCTCCAACCTTACCCAGATTATCCATATAATCATTAATTAAAGTATTATGATAATCAGTCCAATCACCAACATAAGTTTTGTAATAAGCATTGCCACCGAAATCTCCTCTGTTATCCCATGCAATAGAGGCATCTTCTATCTGTCCCACAGTTTTACCTTCTTCGTCTATCTTAAATGTTCCACCCCTGTTTAAAACATCGCCGTTAATAAATATCCTGGATAGGAACGAAGCAGGACTATAGAGGTTATGTATAGGAGCACTATTGACAATAGCACTGGATTCATCATGTAAATCTCTTCCTCTACTAAGTCCGATAAAGCTTCCATTTATTCCAATTACCGCATCCTCTCCATTTACCTCAAGATCATCAAAGGTATATGCATTCCTATAAACAAGAGCTCTGTCACCATCACCGAAGAGCTGAATTGACTGACAAATAGCATCCTTTGTTATACGAATCCAACTATTGTCTTGGTTTTGCAAATATTTACCTGTGCGTATAAAACTCCTTACATAGGCATTACCGTCAATAGTAATATTGGCTCTATTTGATGCAAATATTCCGCCATAATACCACTGTTGAGGCTGTGCTATATCCTCAGGATAGGAACCGAAAACATATGTATCTCCTCTTATATATGCATTTGTATCAAGAAATGTTGTTTCATTAACATAGCCACTAACAAAAAGATCCCCAAAAGAATACACAGGTCCCAAAAGCTTAAATTTTGGATCTTCCGGAAGCTTAAATACAAACTCCATTTGTCCGTATACCTGTTTATCAAAAGCCTTGAATCTCGAAGACAGCTTTGAATATTTCGCAGTGGCTTGAATACCAATTGTTATTATTATTTTATCCCCATCAACTCTGTATCCGATTAATTTGATATCATTATTGATATCATTAATTACTACAGTTGCTTCATTGGTAACTTCTTCATTTGAAACTCCCTCGATGTCTATTGCTTGAGAAAGAAATCCATTGGTATTCAAATATTGCCTAATCTCATTTATAACATAATTTGCAAATGCTTCTATGTTTGAAGCTTCTTCCATATCTGCATCTCCGGGATAGCTTTCATGAAAATTGTTATTTTCAGCTTTAGCCGACAATACATTAAACCATCTATCTAAAGCAGCTTCTCCAGCCAAATAAGTATTACCGATATTATCCTGACTCCCTACATAATGATAACTCTGTACTGTGTTGTTAAGTAATGCGGCACAAATTATAACCAATACCGTCACAACTATTATTACAGTCGGCATCGCCCATCCTTTGTTATTCTTTAGATTTGTAAGCATATCTCTCCCTCCTTTGAAGGCAAATATAATACAAATTAACTAATCAATTTATTTTCATCCCACACAGGAACCTTCAATTTTTTAACCATTTCTCCTTCTTGATATATGTAAATAACAAACTCATATGTATTAGGATAACGATCGTCATAACAACTCGAATGATCATATTCAACTTTATAACTAAAAGGACGATACTGATCTGTACTATCACTAATAGGTCCGACAATACCTATCTCCTCAGTCGTTTTTTTAGTACCGTCATTTTTTGATTCCTCTACTAAAGAAACAAGACTAATAGTGTATTCAGTATAATCTTTTGAACTGGGATCATAACTTTCATACGTAGGTAAACTTCTTCCCACCGTCTTAACACTAGCCCTTACTTCTTCAACAACTATTTCCGTTAAGTAATTTAAATCCACCTTATCCCGGTTTTTATTAGCTAATATAACAGAAGTAGAAAATAACGCCATTAACGGTACCAGTATAACCCCTAGCATTGTTATTGAAATAACAACCTCAACCAATGTCATTCCTTTTTTGCTTTTAAGTATCTTAATCATAATATCACCTTATAATATTTTAACATTATATTATTTTTACATTTTCACTCTTGCTATATCCACGTATAACCGAGCCATTTCTGTCGGTTATACGAACTGAATTATTTTTATCAGTTAAAAATATACTAACCATTTTACCGGACTCATTCCTTATCATTAAATCAATTCCCAGATTCTTATTTTCGTCTATATGAGTAGGAAAATTTGACTTTACATTTATATGGGGCTCTTCATTAGAAAGGGCCCCACGAAGTCTTCTAGAACCATTTTCAGGACTTGAAACATCTATGGTGAAAGTTTCTGTAAGTAAATTTATCTCTACCTGTGTAACTTCCTTAGTCTTTATTCTATAAAAAATATTACCGTATCCCCCGGCATCAAATATTTCAAAATTAGGACCCGCTGTCATAAAACTTCCCAGTCTTATTTCTATATCCGACCTCTTATTTTCTTTAGATACTGTTCCCCCTGATTTTCCACTTCCTGCATTATCATTATAAGAAACAACACCGTCAGGAGTATTTTGATTCAAATTCACATTCGGATTAGGTATTATAACTTTTCCATCATTGTTATTAAATCTATTGAAATTGTTTTTAGCATAATTATATATATTATTTATACTTCCTAAATTTTTAGAATACATATTAACAGTCATGTCTACACTAAATAAACCGTCAGAAGATTCCTCCGAATTTTCTCCGTTATTGCCGTTACTATTGTTATTTCCGTTATTAGCATTATTAGCTTTATTACCGGTCTTAACGGAATTTTTTGAAGATGGCTTTAAATGAAATTTTGAAATTTTAACCTTTCTGCTTCCACCTTCAATAAAATTAACCAATTCCATCGATTCATCATAAGTCATTTCAGCCTTAAATGAAAATCTTAACTCATAATATGTATTGGCTTCAGTCTTTTTCTCAGTTGCATTGCCTTCCCCACTTGAAGAATTGCCCTTATTACTTGAAGGAACTTCAATTTTTAAGGGATTTGCAAATGAGATATCTGTTACGGAATGTTCAAAAAGTTTTGTAAGCTTATCAAGATAATCTATACTATCAGCTGAACTGGCGTCTGACATCAAATACTCATCTATTCTTTGATCTTGTACATTTTTTACTTCCAAGCTGCTCTTCAATTTTTCAATATTCTTTAAATCCTCATCTAACTGAGCTTTCTCTTTTTTTACTTCTTCAATCTGTGCCTTTATCTCATCAATTTCAGGAATAGCCCCACCCCATATAAACTTCACAAATATAAAGGCATAAATTCCAATAAACAATATAATCAACAGGAAAATCTCTCTTTTTTTCATCTTATTTCCCCTTCCCTAATATTTGCATAATAATAGTAAAATCATTATTATCTTCTATATCCACGCTAGACGACATATTTAAATTTCTCAGCCTGGACAAATTTGAAACCATCTCTGCAACTACCAAATTATCAACGGCTTTTCCTTCAATTCTTATTTTGTTCTTATCAATTTGAAGTGAAAAAATTTCACATCCCTCAGGAGTCGCACTTTTAATAGCTGTTATCAACTCATTCACCGAAATATTCGTGTCATCTATATTATTTAACACATCTGTTTTAGCTGATATAGATTTATTCACATTATCTAAATCACTCTTAACCTTTCTTACCTCATTATACTTTTCACTTTTAACCTCACTCTTTAAGTTGGATAATTCCATATTAAGAGTTTTTATGTATGCCTGGGGCAACAAAAGAGTCGCACCAAATACAAGCAAAACAAGTATTGTAATAACAATCGCTTTACCTGAAATCCCAACTTTTCTGTCACTACTCACATAATCCGAACCAGAAATATCCTGTGGCAATAAATTAATATCCTTCATGTGATTCTCCCCCTTATCACTCTATAAGTTCTTCAATACGTTCTTTATACTTAACAGAAAACTCTGTAGTTATCGACCTATTAAAATTCCTGACAGTAAACTTACCATTGTTAGTTATTATTGGCTGTATGCTTAAAATAATTACATCTCCAGATAAATCAATAGAACTATTTTCAGTATCTATACCCTCAACCACATCCTGTTCATTTCCTTCACTATCGATAAACTTCAATTTACTATCCGCAAGCTTCCAAATCCTCTGTGTACCATCGGAATAAATTAATGTAAGTACATTATCCTCAACCTTATATTGATAGGCGTTTTTAATATCACCCCTCAAGTGACTTAATACATCGGAAACATTATCCTGTTGCTCAATATATCTTCCGTAGCTGTAATATATATCTACACCATAAGTAAACACAGCAAACACTAGAGGCGTAACTACAGCTACCAACGCTAAAGTAATCACTATCTCAACCAATGTTATGCCTTTCTTATTAAAAGCTTTAAGTCCTTTACTCAAATTTTTAACAAAATCTACCCCGAAACAATTCATAATTATCTCCTCAATTCGACAGTTATGGAATAATTTTCAGAAGATCATTATTTTCATCATCTTCTGCCGTCGGTACTACACTAACACTTAAAGTATTGGTATCAATAGTTATAAACCAACCTGTTTTGCCTTTCGCTCTTGGATTATAATCCTCGGCACTGGCAGGCATTCCACCAACATTCTCTAAATAGGGACCGTATTTCTCATCAATTACAACTTGCAATGCAGATATGATTTTATCCACATCACTGGTACCGGTACCCATTGCTAAAAGTCTCTCAACATTAGTATCATTCGACTCGAATATATACACACTTAAAGCATTTTTTATATTTAATGCATGCGTCTCATCCGCCCGTAACCTAGCTCTTTCCACTAATGACACATATGCATTTATAGTAATAGCCGCTAAAACACCAAGTATAGCTACAACTATCACCAGTTCAACAAGGGAAAAGCCCTTATTATTGGCCTTTTTCATTTATATTTCCTCCAAAGAAATTCATATACCCACCCCGGCAAAAGCCGGGGTGATTATATATGATTTTAAACATTATCTCTAAGTTATGTTATTATAATTTAATCTCATGTATCGGAATCAACTATTCAGGTATACCTTCTTTAACAATATCATCATCATCTCCGTCTTCAATAGCCTCTACAAATACTTCACCGGTCTCTTTATAAACTTTGATGCTCCAACCTTTTTTGCCATCCTCTTGCGGGTTGTAATTATCAGCCGACGCTTCACCTCTTATATTCTCAAGATACGGACCAACTTTGTTTTCAGTACCGTCTGAGAAAGTAACTGTCTGTTGTTTCTGCAACCACACGAGCAATTCATCAACACTATCATGATCGACTTGTTCCAGTGAACTATCCCCTGTCTCAGTTATGTAAGTAACAATAGCCTTCTGGATCTGCTGTGCCCTAGCTTTGTCAGCCTGTCTTCTGCTTCTCTGAATCATTCCGTTAAACATTGAGATAGCTACAGCTGCCAAAACTCCCATGATGGCAATAACAATTACCAATTCAACAAGAGAAAAACCTTTTTTGTTCTTTAACATTTTTTTCATACAACTCATCCTCCTATTTTTTTTGTTTTTTTATTTAACATATTTTCAACAACCCTATTCAAACTGTTGAATTTACTTCCCCCCTCGTTTTGTGTTTAGAATAGGATTATTGAAAACAAAATTATTGTATGTTTTGATATATGCTGTACATCGGAAGCAGAACACTTAAAACAATTACTGTAACAATACCTGCCAAAATCATAATAATCAACGGTTGCAGCAATGTCGTCAGCCTTTGAATAGATGTCTCCACTTCTTCATCATAGAAATCCGCAGACTTTTCAAGGGAATAATCCAAATTACCGGATTCTTCTCCTACTCTCATCATTGAAATTAGCATCGGAGGAAAATATCTGAGATTCTTTAAAGGCACCGTTAAACCTTTTCCCATTTTTATTTCATCAATAACACCACTTATTCTTTCAGAGATAACAACATTTCCAAGAACCTTCTGAGTAATCTGCATTGCCTGTATGAGAAGAACACCACTTGATATAAGGGTACCTAATGTACGGGCAAGTCTGGCAGTAACAACATTTTGCACCAATGTACTAACTACAGGCAACTTCAGTGCAATTGAAGACGTAAGTTTTTTACCGTTATATGTTCTTAAATATGAAACAAGGAAAAGTACAAGTGCAACTAAACCTCCAATAATTGCCCACCACCATTTTACAAAAAAGTGGCTAGTTCCCATTACTATTCTTGTTATCAAAGGCATTTCTACATTCAAGCTTTCCAATGTACTTGAAAAAACAGGCAAAACACCAACCATAAGAATAAATATAACACATATGGAAACCACACATACTATAATCGGATAAAGCATTGCACTCTTAATACTTCGGTTTAATTTGTAATCTTTTTCATACTGAGCGGCAAGCCTTATGAAAACCTGATCAAGCTGACCGCTTACCTCTCCTGCTTCAACCATGTGCATGGTTATCTCAGGAAAAATCTTCTCATGCTGCTTCATTGCACTGGAAAGGGATAATCCCCTCTGTATATCATCATATATATCATCTAAAGCTTCTCTTAACGTTCTGTTGGTAGTCTGTTCCCTCAATACATCCAATGCTCCGGCTATGGGAACACCGGCTTCCAAGATTATCGCAAACTGTCTGAAGAATATGGCTAAATCCTTGAGCTTTACTTTAGGTTTAAACAAGCTGATTTGACTTACATCAGTAAAAGCATTTTTTTCTGTTATCTCAATAGGGGTATAACCCTTCTCCTGTAAGAGACTCCTCAGAGCTTCTATGCTATCTATTTTAGTCTCTCCGGAAATAATTCTACCGGATTCTGTCTTAACCTTATAAACGTAATGCTTCAGCTTCATCTACACTAACCCCCAAATGTTATTGAAAACATCCCTTTTATTTAACTGTAATATCCACAACAGCATTTATACAGAGTATTGTGTGGTTCTTTGAATGTAGTTTGATGAGATATTATAGAAACTTTACAAAAAGATAAATTAAATTCTCTATATTTCAGGATACTACTAGAATCTTATATCTAATATATAATCGAAAAGTTGAAATCGATATGCAACTCTATATTCCAACCTCCCAAAACAATTCATACCAACTCAATAAAGCACAAATCAAAACATATTTGAAATCACTGTCATATATAACATACTTATCTTAAATTACTACTTATATATATTATATTACAATTTCCCAATAAAATCTAGTACTTTTTTTATTTTGAAAGTAATTTTCTTAAATTGTCCATGTCTACAGAATACTGGCAAGCAGTCTCATAATCAATTAACTCCTGCTTATACAAATCCGCAAGACAACTGTCCATGGTATACATACCAAACTGAGAACCGGTCTGGATACATGTATTTATCTGGTGAGTACGGCTCTCACGTATAAGGTTCGCAATAGCAGGAGTCCATACCATAGTTTCAGTTGCAAGAACTCGACCTTTATTGTCAGCTCTTTTTAAAAGCTGCTGAGATATAATACCCATAAGAACCGTTGAAAGCTGGGTTCTGACTTGTGCCTGCTGGTGTGGCGGGAAAACGTCAATTATTCTGTCTATTGTTTTGGCCGAACCAATGGTATGCAGCGTCGATAACACCAAGTGTCCTGTTTCAGCTGCGGTAAGTGCCGTAGCTATCGTTTCCTGGTCACGCATCTCACCTATGAGAATTACATCAGGGTCTTCTCTCAGTACAGATCTTAATGCATTAGCATAGCACTTGGTATCTGAACCGATTTCTCTTTGATTTATAATACTTTTATTGTGTTTATGTAAAAACTCTATCGGATCCTCTATCGTTACAATATGGCATCTTCTCTTACTGTTTATATAGTTGATCATAGCAGCTAGAGTGGTAGATTTCCCATGTCCGGTAGGTCCGGTTATAAGTATTAGCCCTCTCTGCTTTAATGAAAGATCATATACAAGACCCGGCAATCCCAAATCTTCAATAACCGGTATTTCTGCAGGTATTGTTCTGAAAGCGATAGCACAAGTACCTCTTTGCTTGAAAACATTAACCCTGAAACGTGAAGTACCGGCAAGAGAGTATGAGGAATCAACCTCACCTACTTCTAAAAAGCGTTCATACATCCTGCTGCTCAGACACTGTTTAGCAAGCTCCACACAATCATGTGGTGTCAATACGGGTTCATTTAGATTGATTAATTCACCGTAAACCCTTACCACCGGAGGTACTCCCGCACATATGTGCAGGTCGGAAGCACCATATTCAACTGTCTTTTCCAATAAATCATTTAAATTCATACGCGACATCCCTTCATATCAGTCTTCAGAATATGCTATCCTCATCATTTCTTCAATGGATGTAGTACCGTTTTTAACCAATCTGGCACTGTTCATTCTAAGTGTCTTCATGCCATGTTTTATTGCCAAATCCTTTATATCATCAGAATTCGCATTTTTAGAAATCAATTCTCTTATTTCCTTGTCAACCTGCAAAATCTCATAAACAGCTATTCTTCCCTTGTAACCTGTATTATTGCAATGCTCACAACCTTTCGCCTTAAATACGGTTACTTCTTCACCTTCTTCTATATTAAGAAGTTCTCTTGTTTCATCATCAATCTCTACAGGCTCCTTACAATTAGGACATAACCTTCTGACAAGTCTTTGTGCAATCAGTCCTACTAAAGAAGACGAAAGCAGGAAAGGCTCTATTCCCATATCTATCATTCTGGTAACAGAACTTGCAGCATCGTTGGTGTGGAGGGTACTAAACACAAGGTGACCGGTAATAGCTGCTCTTGTCGCAATCTCCGCAGTTTCACCGTCTCTTATCTCTCCGACCATTATTATGTCGGGGTCCTGTCTTAAGAAAGACCTCAATGCTGCAGCAAAGGTAAGTCCGGCTTTCACATTAACCTGTACCTGGTTTATTCCCCTTATGGTACTTTCAACAGGATCCTCTACTGTAAGAATATTAACATTCGGTTTGCACAGTTCTTTAAGTGCCGTATACAGTGTAGTAGATTTACCGCTTCCGGTAGGCCCTGTAACCAACACAATACCATGGGGGTGTGATATAATTTCATCAAACTTCTTCATATCATCTTCGAAAAATCCGAGATCCTGTTTGGAAACATTAAAGCCTTCTTTATCCGCTATTCTTATAACAATTTTTTCTCCAAACATTGTAGGCAGAACAGATACACGCATATCATATTCTTTTTCGTGAAGCTTCATACCGATTCTTCCGTCCTGCGGAATCCTCTTTTCGGCAATATTTAATCCACTCATTATTTTGACCCTCGCAACAAGCGAAGGAAGAATTTTTCTATCGTAACTCATTATGGGTACCAATTGACCGTCTATTCTATATCTTATCTGAACAAGATCCTCCTGGGGCTCTATATGAATATCGCTGGATTTTGTCGCTATTGCTTTTTGCAATATGACATTAACCATCTTAACAATCGGGGCATTTTCGAGATCGCTGACATCTAAAGTATCCTCTTCTGTTTCTTCTATCTCGATTATTTCATCTGCAATTTTTTCATTTATTTCTTTTATTTCCTCATCAAGCTTTGCAAAACTTTGCTCCTGTTGTTCCTGCCTTTTCTTCTTATCAACCTTACCGTAATATTTATCAATTTGAATGGCAATCTGCTCCTCATCAGCAAGACAAGGAATAATTTCCAATCCTGTGGTAAGCCTCAAATCATCAATAGAGAAAATATTCATAGGGTCGCTCATAGCAACCTTTAGATAATTGTTTGATTTCTCTATAGGTATAAGGTTATGCATTTTTGCAATACTTGACGATACCAAATGCAATACTTCTTCATCTATTTGAATATTCTCAAGGTCTACGAAATCGACACCCATTTGCTTTTGAAGGAATTCAAAAAGAGATTTCTTATTGAGATAGCCGTTTTTAACCAAGATTTGGCCGATAAGTCCACCGGATTTGGCCTGCATGCTTAAGGCATGATCCAGTTGCTCCTGTGTAATAACCCCGGCCCTTACAAGAAGGTTTCCTATCTTATCCTTAAAAATACCTCCTTCACCCTGACGTGCAAAGTCAAGATCACTCTGAACAACATTAGAAGTACTGCCTTCAAAACTGTTAGGCTGTACATCACTCTTTATGCTGTCATACATCTGGCTGTTCAGAAGAGACTCCTCTTCACTGAACATATCCTGACCTTCCAACTCATCTTCCAATTGCTTCATCGGTATTACCTTTGCCTTGGGTTGTTTCTTCTCTTCCCCAAAATATTTCAGAATCAACTTTTCGATTTCTTTGACATCTGCAAAAACAGGCTTAATCTCAAGTGCTGTTGCAAGACGAATGTCATCAATACAGAATATATCCGTAGGATCATCCATTGCAACAGTAAGAACTCCGTTATCTTTCTCAATAGGAATCACTTTATATCTGTTTGCGATATTTCGTGTAATCAGAAGAGGAACGCTTTCATCCTTGATTTGGTAGTCGGTAAGATCAACAAAGGGTATGCCCATCTTTTTTGCATTGGCATGCATTAAATCCTTTTGAGATACAAGTCCAAGTTCTAATAATACATCCTCAATACTGCAGTTTTTCTCCCTCTGGATATCCCAAGCTTTCTTAAGATCGGTTATTTTTAAAACTCCCATCTCAAGCAATATTTCATCAATACCTCTTGTATCTACTCCTAGCATCTCGTACCCCCAAATACCATATGTATTATTTACCATCATAAAGACTTCTTTAAGAATTATTCAATTGTGTAAAGAAGGTATATATATAGTTTATACTAAATTTTATTCGTTGTGAAGTATGAATTATGAATATTATAAATAATTTACAATAAAAAAATAATAAAACAAAACATTTGCTTTGTCAATAATATATATTAACGTTTTTCAAGATTTATTCTATCACGTTTTATGTTATTTCACAAGTATTTTTTCTTTTTCGAGCATTATCTTGCATCACTTTTAATTATAAATTTTAAATATATTTCCTATTCGAACTAAAAAAGCATAAAAAAACCACCTCTTACTCAGGTGGCTTTTTCCAAACCCTTGTCAATATTTAATCAGCAAAGGCTGTATTTGTTTACCCTTCAATGCCTCCACAATCGTCGGCATTATCTGGGAAGTGTCCGCTACCAAAGAATTGGGTTTATTGTTCGGTCCATCCTGACCGAAGGGAACAAAGTAAACATTTTTCGTATTCAAAAGAGCACCGATATTTTTGGCATTGGCACCCAAGCCATCGTTGGTTGAAACCGCTATTACCACCGGCTTTTGATTCCTTAAATGTGCCTTACATGCCATTGTTACGGATGTATCCGTTATACCGTTTGCCAGCTTTGCCAGCGTATTTCCCGTACACGGAGCAACAACAACCACATCCATAAGAGATTTAGGTCCTATAGGTTCTGCTTCCACTATCGTGCTAATTATTTTCTCATTGGTAATTCCCTCAAGCTTTAGCTTTAAGTCCTCGGACGTACCAAACCTAGTATCAAACTTGTTAACAGAATCCGATATAATCGGAACAACTTTGGCACCGTTGCTCACAAGCTTTTCTATTTCCGGCAGTACCTTGCTTATTGTGCAGAAGGATCCCGTAAGTGCAAATCCTATTTTTATTCCATCCAACAACATTTCCTTATACCCCCAACTCATCAATGATATTATAAACAGTATCTCTTATGAATCCGGCCGCTGTGACAGGTGCAACCTTACCCGGAAGGGAAAGGGCCCATATCGTCTTTATTCCCATTTCTTTTGCTTTTTCAAAATCGACTCCTCCGGGTTTGGATGCCAAATCGATTATCAAACAATCCTTGTTCACTTTTCTTAGCATATTCTCGTCCAGGATAGTATGGGGAATTGTATTGAAAATGACATCCGCCCTGCTTATGTAATCACCCAATTCGTTTATAAATACTGGTTTATAGCCAAAGCTTCTTATCCAGGCTATATCCGAGTATTTTCTGGCTTCCACATATACATTGCTGCCTAATCCCTGCAGCATATGTGAGAGAATTTTACCGATTCTACCGAAGCCAAGAACCAATGCATTGCTTCCATGAAGCGTTATCGGCATTTCTTCCATTGCTATTTGAATTGCACCCTCTGCGGTCGGTATTGCATTTAAAACCGCCATGTCTTCTCTTTCCAGCAAATCAATAGAGTAAACATTGTATACCTGTGCAAGCTGAGCAATCTTATCGCTTATCCTCCCTGCAATAAACAACTGGCTTTTGCTCATTTTTTTAAATATATCCTTTATAAAAATCCTCTGGTTATGAAAAGGAGCATTCAGCGTTTCATTATCTACAGAACAAGGTATAGGACCAATTATCACATCCGCCTCTTCAATAGCTTTATCAAGGTTATCGCATTCATTAATCTCGATGTCAAAGGATGCATTTTTAAATCCATATATGTTAACTGTATTCCCTTGTGAAGCAATTAAACAAGCTAACTTGACACTTCTAAGATCACCGCCGACAATAGTAAATTTTCTTTTTTTCACACTTATCCCTCTCCTTATTTGTATAAATTCCGGCTGCTAAACAGGTAAGCAGGTTTTATGGTGACTTATTATATATTATGTTCATCTCATAATATGAGTGCTTGTACGCTTGGATTTACCGAATGTTAGAGGGCGTGAAATGAAGCGGCAAAAAGAATTGTGAAATCGCATACATAAACCTATGTAAAGAAAAAAAATAAAGGGGTACCGATCCCCTCTATTTTTTAAATCCTTACTTTATATCTAAAGACTTCAGCTAACTACCAATTATATTTTTCAAATCAATATCCTTCTTTATATTGCCTACAGCTGAAAAACATATTTTGTCCAAACTAAAAATACGGTTTATCACGTGTTCGACTTTATCAAGGCTTACTTCATCAATCTTCTTTAATATTTCGTCCGGTGTGTATATGTTGCCGGTGAGTACTTCCGCCTTTCCTATACTGTTCATTCTGCTGCTGGTGCTCTCAAGCCCGAGTATGTAGCTTCCCTTAAGTTGTTCTCTGGATTTCTCAAGCTCATCCTTGGTTATTCCCTCTTTTTTCATGAGTTTAGTTTCCTTCATGATTAATTCCAATACTTTTTCAAGATGCTCCGGGTTCATTCCTGCATAAATTGTAAACAAGCCTGTTTTCTTGTAGGATGATGGGTAAGAATAAATTGAATAAACCAAACCCGATTCTTCTCTGATTTTTTGAAAAAGCCTCGAACTCATCCCCCCACCGAGCACATTGTTCACTGTCAAAAGCGAATATATATCGTCGTCTCCGTGTTCAATTCCTTCAAAAGCAATACAGATATGTATTTGCTCAGTATCCTTTTCCTTTATCTTTATTCCCGGATTAAACCCGGCGCTTCCGCACTCTTTCGGAGTACTCCCGGAAGCCTTCCATGTACTGAATCTTTCTTTTATCAGATTTATCATCTTGTCTTCTGAAAAGTTTCCTGCAACGGATATAACAGTGTTCTGGGGCAAATAATTATCCTTCATATATGATATAATTTGATCTCTTTCAATTCCGGAAAGAGTTTCGACAGTCCCCAGAATCGGAAATCCCAAAGGATTGTCTTTCCAAGCGCATTCCGAAAGAATATCGTGCACCAGTTCCTCAGGTGAATCCTCGTACATTCCGATCTCTTCAATAACTACTCTTCTTTCGACATCTATATCCTTTTTATCAAATTTGGAATGAAAAAACATATCAGAAAGTACATCCAATGCTGTTTCCGCATGGGTATCCAAGGTCTTCGTATAAAAGCAAGTACATTCCTTCCCAGTAAACGCATTGAGCTGCCCGCCAATGCTATCAATACTATCGGCTATTTCCCTTGCCGTCCTGTTTTCAGTTCCCTTGAAAAGCAAGTGTTCTATGAAATGAGACACACCGTTGTTTTCTCTTCTTTCATATCTTGAACCGGTTCCAACCCATATACCGATGGAAACCGACCTTACGTAGGGAATCTGCTCATATACTATTCTTACACCGTTATCCAACTTCGTCCGTTTAAACATATAACCTCCGTGTTTTACAAAAATAATGTACTCACATACCGGATAACAAAATTAATCAATTATGATTACATTATTATCCGGTATATAAGCTTAATTCTCCTCTTTGCCCTCCATCGCATCTTTCCTTGAAAGATTTATTCTTCCCTGTCTGTCAACCTCCATTACCTTGACCAGTATTTGATCACCCACATTAACGACATCCTCAACCTTGGAAACTCTTTTGGACGAAAGCTTGCTTATGTGAACAAGACCTTCCTTTCCGGGCAGAAATTCAACAAAAGCGCCGAAGGAAGTTATTCTTACAACTTTTCCCATATAAACCTGACCGGGCTCTATATCCTTTGCTATACCCTCTATCATGGTTAATGCCCTCTTCCCTGCTTCAGCATCCGCACTGAATATAAAAACCCTTCCGTCGTCATCAATATCTATTTTAACACCTGTTTCATCTATTATTTTATTTATTACCTTACCGGCAGGTCCAATAACATCCCTGATTTTCTCCGGATTTATGGTCGTAGATATTATTTTCGGAGCAAACTCCGACATAACCTTTCTTGGTTCAGGAATAGTCTTTAAAATAACATTGTCAATTATATGCAAGCGTCCCTTTCTGGTAAGCTCAAACGCCTGCTCTATAATCTCATATGAAAGTCCGTCAACCTTGATATCAACCTGTATTGCAGTTATTCCGTCCTTAGTACCGGCGACTTTAAAATCCATATCCCCAAAAAAGTCTTCAATTCCCTGTATATCCATAAATGTTACAAACCTATCGGGATTGTTTTCATCAACAACCAGTCCGGCAGAAATTCCTGCAACAGGCTTTTTAATAGGAACTCCGGCATCCATGAGTGCCAAAGTACTTCCGCAAACACTTCCCTGGGAAGTGGAGCCGTTTGACATAAGTACCTCGGACACAAGCCTTATTGTATAAGGAAACTCATCCTGGCTGGGAATTACAGGCTCCAAAGCTCTTTCAGCCAAAGCTCCGTGACCGATTTCCCTTCTTCCCGGACCTCTTGTAGGTTTAGCTTCCCCTACACTGTAACCGGGGAAATTATAATGGTGCATATACCTTTTGGTATCTTCCAGCTCGATACCGTCCAACATCTGAACATCACCCATGGCACCTAAAGTAACGCTTGTAAGCACCTGAGTCTGTCCCCTTTGGAAAAGACCGGAACCGTGAACTCTCGGAAGCAATCCTACTTCCGCCGATAACGGTCTGATTTCATCAAGTTTTCTTCCGTCAACCCTCTTACCTTCATTTAAAATGTACTCTCTTACCACTTTCTTTTCAAGCTTGTACATTGCTTCTGAAATAACCGTTTCCATTTCAGGGAAAGTTTCCAACAGGTGTTGCTTTGTTTCCTCGGTAAGCTTCTTGACGTTATCATCCCGAACCTGCTTGTCCACAGCAAGAACAGCCTCTCTCATCCTGTCATAGGCAAATTCGTAAACAGCATTCATGATTTCTTCGGGAACTTCAGCAGACTGATATTCAAATTTCGGTTTACCTATTTCTTTAACAATACCTTCAATAAATTCAACTATTTTTTTAATCTCAACATGTCCCTTTTTAATAGCATCCAGCATAACCTCATCCGGCACCTCGTTTGCACCGGCTTCTATCATAACGATTTTCTCCTTGGTACCGGCCAGGGTAACGTACATCTGGCTCTTTTCCCTCTGCTGGCTGGTGGGATTTATTACTACTTCTCCGTCAATAAGTCCTAATATTACTCCTCCGATAGGACCGTTAAAGGGTATGTCTGAGATTGACAAAGCTATAGAAGAACCCAATAAAGCAGCAATCTCCGGTGAGTTATCCTGATCCACGGACAACACGGTATTAACTATTGCCACATCATTTCGTAAATCCTTTGGAAACAATGGCCTCAAAGGCCTGTCAATAACCCTTGATGTAAGAATGGCTTTTTCGGAAGGCTTTCCCTCTCTCTTGATAAAACCGCCCGGTATTTTTCCTACCGAATACAATCTTTCTTCATAATCCACACTTAACGGGAAAAAATCCACTCCCTCTCTCGGTTCAGCCGAGGCAGTCGCTGTTGACAAAACAACGGTATCTCCATAACGCACCAAAACCGCTCCGTTTGCCAACTGGGCAAGCTTTCCGGTCTCAATTGTAAGATTTCTCCCTGCTAATTCCATGCTGAAATTTCTTTGCATTACACAATCCTCCTCTTGCTAAACCACAGACTGTAGGATGTAGATTCTACAGCAAACATTCCCCCAGATTTTTGCTGCACAATCTACCCTCTACCGTCTGCAGTTTATAATCCTTTGTTTATTTTACTTAATTTTTATAATGAAATACATAATACACTGTAGAACACAAAACACATAATGTTCTAATTATATTATTTCAAGATAATTACTTTGTATTAAGAAAAAAAGCGGAATACTCCGCTTTTTATTTTCTAAGATTCAACTTTTCTACAATGGCACGGTATCTCTCAATGTCAACCTTGGTGAGATAATTCAATAATCCTCTTCTCTGTCCAACCATTTTGAAAAGTCCTCTTCTTGAATGATGGTCCTTTTTGTGTACCTTCAAATGCTCCGTGAGGTGATTGATTCTTTCTGTAAGAAGCGCAATCTGTACCTCGGGTGATCCGGTATCTGAATCATGAAGCTTATAATTATTAATTATTTCTTGTTTTTTCTCCTTTTGCATAAAAAAACCCTCCTTATTTTTATCCCCATGCGCTAAGTAAAAGGTCGGAGTTACCTTAAACCGAGCACAAGGTTTTAATCCACTAAAACATTCTAACATACTGGTTATAAACTGTAAAGAACAAATATCAAAAAAATCATTTTTGATTTTTATTTTCTTCTAATATATATCCGTTCTCCTGTGCTGAAGAACCGGAAGTTCCCTTCTAACCTTGCCTACCCTCGACAGATCAATATCGCAAAACAGAATGTCTTCCTTTTCTTCTGCCCTTGCTAAAATTTCACCCCAAGGATCTACTGCCATGGAATTACCATATGCAATGTAGGAAGCCCGTTCATTTCTGGCAGGAGATACCGCTGCCATAAAAACTTGATTGTCCACCGCCCTGGTACGTATCAAAAGCTCCCAATGTGCAGGTCCGGTAGTCATATTGAAAGCTGCGGGAACAATAACAAATTCGGCTCCCATTAAGGCCATCTTTCTGAAAATTTCCGGAAATCTCACATCATAGCATATTGCAATCCCTATCCTGCAAAAAGACGTATCTACTACTGTTATTTCACTTCCCGGCGTCAATACCTCCGATTCCCTAAACACAATTTTTTCAGGAATATCAATATCAAAAAGATGTATTTTTCTATGTCTACCTATTATTTTTCCATTGTCGTCAAAAATAAAACATGTGTTGTATATTTTATTGTCTTCCGTCTCAGGAATTGATCCTGCAACCACATATGCACCGTTATCTTTTGCTGCCTTCGAAACAGCCTCAATGGTTGCCCCTGACCCGGCAGTTTCGGCATAAACGCCAAACTTGGAATTATCATAGGGACAATTGAACATTTCCGGCAAAATCACAAGTCTTGCCCAGTTATTTGCCGATTTTTCAATCATGTCCACTGCCCTTTTTATGTTTTTTTCCTTATTGTCCTCAACGGACATCTGGCACAAAGCAATTTTAAAAGAATTATCCATGGTATGCTCCTCTTAATATAATCGCGATATAAAGTTCACCATAATTTTACACCCTTATTATCCATTCCGCAAGGGTGCATATTATTTCCCTTCGCTTTATTAATTCGCCGAAGATTCAAAGATGTGTCCAATAAAATGAAAAAATACAGCGGGGTTTTCCCTTATACACACAGTATGCGGGAACTGTTCACAAACAGCATGATTAGAGAACACTTTACAGTTTACAAGAATATTATGTTAATAGAATCTCAGGAGCATAAAAGGTTCGTCGTCATAAATTTGCAAGATGTCATAAATTTATATTTTTGGAGGGAATAAAAATGATGCAGAATCCTAATTTATACCCAAATGTTAATCAGCCCGCATGCAATGCCAACATTATGAAACCTTTTTTTAATCTTGGCTCCGTACAGGATGCAACTGTCTACTGCATGCCAATGAAGTTGGCACATGCATATGTCCCTTTTCAACGTATAGGCTGTTTATTTCCACCTATGAAGGGACTGGATGCCGGAACGATATTCCCGGAGTTATACAGGCCCTATGGTGTGGATCCCGAATATACCATTGATGCATAGGAGGCGAAAACATGAATACCGATAGGGAAACTTTACTAAAAGAAGTCATGGCTGCAGATTTTACCCTTATTGATCTGAATCTGTACCTGAACACACATCCTTATGATCAGAGGACCATCATGCTGTTCTATAACTGCGCTCAAAGAGCAAAGATGTTGAGAAATGAATATGAAAGACTGTACGGACCGTTAACAGCTTCAAATTCTCCAAACACATGTCCGTGGCAATGGATAAACAGTCCATGGCCCTGGGAACACCAGTCATAAACATAATCAAAATTTAAGGGAGGCATCAAAATGTGGATTTATGAAAAAAAACTTGAGTATCCGGTAAAAATTAAAAACCCAAATCCCAAAATGGCTAAATATATAATTTCTCAATATGGGGGACCTGACGGAGAGCTTGCTGCTTCTTTAAGATATCTCAGCCAAAGATTTAGCATGCCTACAAATGAAACAAAAGCAATTCTCAACGATATAGGTACAGAGGAATTGGCTCATCTTGAAATGGTGGGTTCGATGGTTTATCAGTTAACAAAAGGTGTTCCGGCAGAAATACTGGAAAGAGAAGGTCTCGGAGCATACTATACCGATCATGACCATGCGGTATATCCCATGAGTGCCGGAGGAATTCCCTTTACTGCAGCTTATATACAGTCAAAGGGTGATGTTATAGCTGATTTGCATGAGGACCTCGCAGCAGAACAAAAAGCAAGAGCCACCTATGAAAATTTAATAAGACTTGCTGACGATCCTGACGTTATAGACCCCTTAAGGTTTTTAAGAGAAAGAGAAGTTGTGCATTTCCAGAGATTCGGAGAAGCCCTGAGACTGGTTCAGGAAAAGTTTGCTGAAAAAAAATTCTATATCAACACTCCAATGCCAAAAACAAAATGATAATAAAATAATAATAAATAAGTTACGGGGATGAACTCTTGTCACAATCGGCAGAATCATCCCCTTGCAATATTTTAACTCAATAAAAACCCTATTCAGCAGCATACTTTTACGCTATTGTTGAGCAGCAAACCGTCGGACATCCCCTGTTTTTCCGAATAAAATCTTGTGAAATTAATTGATACCTCTAAGAAATAGAATAAAAAGCAAAAAAGTTTGAAATAGCATTCTTATATTGGTAAGATTATGATATAATTATGAGTGACGAAATTATTTTATTTAATTTAAATTATTGGATATGGTTGCAGCAAACTATTAGAATAGTTGTAGAATTGGACAAGTCAAGTAATTTTTAGACTTTATACGGATTTAATTACAATAATTTGCTTTTTTATAAGGTAAATTTTACTTGACATTTTACAATATTAGGGTATAGTTAATGTATACAACTTATATTATATATAAAAATCGTTATTGTCTTTGATCTAAGTTGATTTGTTTAAGAAGGAGTGATTTCAATGGGTAATAAGAAAGATATCAACTTATTACCGGAAGAATTCAGATATGTATCGCCAAGATCCGTTAAGCGGAAAGACAACAATGCAGTTAAAAATAATACAAATAAAAATACTGCAATTAAAGATACTGCAATCAAAGAAGTAAGTGACAATGTAAAAGGTCTTATGGATATGATAACATCCAAAGTATCTTCTATTCAGTATCAAAAGAGCAAAAAAATGCTTTCCAATTTATCGAATGGCCTTATAGGCAACTCTGCCGGAAGTATTAAACAAGAAAGCAGCAAGCCGTTAGGTATTTTTAATTCCATAAAAAAGGTCAAGCTTAGAAATCTGGAACAGATTTTGAAAGTTAATAAAAAAGATCTTATTGTATCCAGTAAGATGAATTATGTTTATTGTACTGATTTCGGGAAAGTTATAGTTATTGACAAGGGTGCGGACGGCATTCCGCAAACCGTTACCATCAAAACCCCTGACAGTATTACAGTTAAATCTGTTAAATATGATAAAGAAACTCCCTTCCTTTATCCTAAATTTAATGAGCAGGATTTACCGAAAGATATCATATACATGGATGAAGAAGAAATCTGGTACATGGGAGAAAACGAAGCTACTTTATTATTATTTAAAAATGATACTCCCGAGTATCTTAAGATCAATCTCAGTGATGTTAAGCTTAACAGAAATTCCAAAGCCCTGTTAAACTATCTGGAATGCTATAAAATTCTTCATCAGGATAAGAGATTGAGCAATCTTCTGTTGGAAGAAAGGAAAATCGAACTGCACAATATTGTTAGAGTTCGTCCCCATTACGCATTATATAAAGAAAGCAACAAATCATACAAAGTTCTTTTATTTGATAATGCAAAAAATATTTGTAATGAATTTTCAATTCAGGAGCTTCCCAACGTTAATGCAGAAGCATGGGATGTTCTGTTTACAAATGAAATATATGAATATGTAAAATCCAACGGGTATTCTTTTGACAATTTCCGTCAGGCCAATGACCATATAGAATATTGGCAGAATATCGGTTCCAATAAAGTTTGTGTCTTAAGGTGTAAAATTTAGCTTTATTGCTACTGATGGAACAGGGAGGAATCAACTTTTGTCGTTTTCTGCTCTTTTTCATAAATTTATGCTTTTCATACCGGATTCTATTCTGTCGATAATCGGAAGTGTAATATATGGCATCAATAATGATATTTATATTCTGTTTTGTAGCAATTCTAACCGGTGTAATTATATATAAATTCCGTAAGCATTTTACCTTCCTATGTCTTTTGCTTTTGGACTTTATTGTTTCTTCCAATGCTTTTTTTAAGCTTTCCAGATTAATGACCAAGGGGTATCAATCAAGTTATGAAGAATAAAGGCTTAATTGCAGGAACATAAAGTATATGGTATAATTCTGTATGTATCCTAAACAATGGATAAATAATTCAGAAAGAAACCTATCATTCTTTACAAAGGGGAGTAGCAATGCCAATTTACACATTCGCACTTTTTGACGATAAAACTGCAGAATTGGTAAATATCCGTCCATTATTCGTTTCAACAGACAAACCAATACAAATCTATATGCAGAGTTTTAACTCACCTAAGGTTAAAGAATCGGCTAAAACAGGGATAGAATGTGCTTATGAGGCATTGTTTTCCTGTGAAAATTTAAAACATAAACAGACCGAATATATTTCCGTAATTCCTAAAGACTTCAACCGCAAAGTCGACGGCAGCAGTGCCGGGCTTGCTTATGCCGTGGCGTTCATAACGCAGCTAATAAACTGGAGCAAAATTGAATGCCCCGTTGATTTACCCAGAAAAATAGCTGCAACCGGGGTTATAGATAATTTGGGCAATATCAGCGGAGTTAATTTTATTCGGCAAAAAATACTGGCGGCCGTAGAGAACAATGTTGAACTGGTTCTTTTCCCGTCGGATAATTATGAAGAAGTTGAAAATCTTCTGAATACAGATTCTTTATTTTGCACAACGGTTAATAACAGTCAAATAAAGTTAAAACATGTTTCAAATATCAATCAGGTTTTATGTGAATTGGGCATATTTACAAAACCATATATTGACATAAGTTGCTCAGGTATTTCAAGCAGCAATGAAACTTCCTATAGAGTAATCTTACATAATCAGGCTAACCTTGGATTTTACAGTTTTCAGTTGGAATTTAACTATGACATTACATGTCTTGAACTTGCTGAAGTTTATACTAACAACAGCCTTATAAAAAGCACCGTTCATGATGCAGGCAAAATTCTGCTCACTTTTGATTCCAATAATGATATCTCTTGTATTATTAAAGACAGTATAACTATTGCAGAAATAAGCTTTAAAGTGCTAAAAATGCCGATAGACGTTCAAAGCAATTTTTACATTAATGATAAAGCAAGTAACATCAATAATTATTCTTGCAGACTTATGGGTGGTATTGATTTTTACACCAATGAGAGAAACAGAATCAATACAATAAATAATTCTACTGTATCAAACAATACACATGAAATCGTAGAAGCCGATACAAACGAATTTTCCAGCTACAAAAATCAAATAAAAAAAGGCAAATTGAAATACATACTGGTACTTGCCCTTTTTTTATCCGTATGTAGTTTATTTACTTTAACTTTTTATTCAATGAAAAAGAAAAAAACACCCCCAACTGTAAACGCAAACGAACCTGTTATCTCGCAAGCTCCAACAGCTAAAGCAGTTCAAACTCCATTAAACACTATGGCTGCTTCAGTTGATGTTTCAATTACACCGACCGTTGCTCCATCATTTACAATAGACGCCCCATCCCCGGACTATACATCAAATGATTTGCCCGTACAAATTCATACACCTTTCGAAACTAAAATTCCTTCTACTCCGACTCATGGGATTTCGACACCTACACCGGCAGCATCAGCCGGACCTACTTCCACACATACCCCCATACCGACCAACACACCCATGCCTTCCCCTGTGTCTTCTCCGGTAAGAATTAAAGAATTACTGGATAGCACAAATTGGTCTGTCGCCGGAAAAAGCAATGCAGCAATCAGCCTTGAAAGTTCACAAATAGATTCTCATAATGTATTTTCCATAAACTATAGTATAACCGGAAACGGAAATGCATCCATAAAAACAAAAAATAAAGCTATAGGATTTCCCGAAGGCTACAGCAAACTGACATTTGCATATAAATGCCTGTCTCAAAACAGTTTAAGAGACAGTATAACAATTATTATCAATTACACTGACAAAGCCGAGAGAATTAACCTTGGAAGCTCGGAAGAGCTATCACTCATAAAGAATTGGACTACCAAGGAAATTCCTCTCGACAGTAACAAAAAAGTTGACTCAATAGAAATTTTTATCGGTAATCTATTTAATCAAGATACCGAAGCAAACAAAGGTGTGTTCATGCTTCGTGACTTTTATATGTATTAATTTCCGCTTTCAGCCTCGGATATCTCCAGAACCTTTGCCGCCATGGTAAAAAACTCAGCCCTTGTTATACTGTTGTCCGGCCTAATGGTCTTATCCTCATACCCTTTTATTAACCCGATTGAAAATGCCATGTCGAGATATGCATAGGACCAGTGGGATTCTGTAAAATCCCTGTATTCGGTTATATTGCTATGTATTTTATACTCCCTGGTTATTTGCGAAATTTCTGAAATACTTTTATCTATGCCTCCGGTTAGGGATAAAACCTTCAGGAAGACAACCGAAGCCTGGGCTCGTGTTAGGTTATTCTGTCCCCTAAAACTGTTATCCTCAAATCCGACAATCAAACCATAGTTTTGAGAAATACCCAAATAAGGCCTAACCCATTCCGGTATCCTATCCTTATCGCTAAAATACAAAGCAATATCGCCCCTCGGCTCCAGTTTCAAAAGCTTAGCCAATACCACTATGGCTTCATTTCTTGTTATATGCCGGTTGGGCCTTATAGTATTGTCTTCATAACCGGTTATTAAATCCTTCTCAAGCAGCTTGATAATTGATTCTTTAGCCCAGTGTTCATTTATATCGCTAAAACCGACACCAGGCTTGTCTGTCGGAGTTTCAATTATTTCAGTCGGCTCAGGTGATGTCTGGGTTGGTGTTGGCTTGGGTGTTGGGGTGCTGCCTTTGTTATCTGTTTTACTTACCGTATCCTTAGGTTGTACCGGGACAGACGGTGTTTTCACAGGCGTCGAAATTATCCCATGTCCGGGAGTTTTGGTAACATCAGGTGTCTTTGTGATTTCCGGTGATGTTGTATGATCCGGCGCTCCTGTGACTTTCGGTGTATTCGAAGGACTTGCAGATGATGTGATAACCGGTGTTGAAGTAGGTTTGATCGGTTCAGCATCAAACACTACCTTTTGAGGAAGTTCTTTGTAGGCATTTCCATCTCCCAACTGACCAAAAGAGTTGCTGCCCCATGCCCAAAGGCTTTTATCTTTCTTTATGGCAAAAGTACTTCCTCCGCTGGAAGAAATGCTTACAACATCCTCCATTACCTTTACAGGAGAATATTCTATAATATTATTTGTCCCAATGCCCAACTGACCATTACTGTTGTATCCCCATCCCCACAGGCTTCCATCCTCCGTAACTGCAAAAGTGTAATCCGTTCCCGCTGCTACACCTACAACATTTTTTAATATTTCTATTTCTGCCGGCACATCTCTATCTATTGTCCTTCCGTCACCTAGTTGCCCACATCTGTTTCGTCCCCATGCCCATAAGCTTCCGTCTTCCTTTATTGCAAGGCTATGAGAAAACCCCACACCGGCATTAACCACCCCTTCTTCTATTATTCTCTTGGGTAAATGCCTGTCATCATTCGTTCCGTCACCTAATTGCCCATAGACATTCCATCCCCAGGCCCACAGACTTCCGTCATCTTTTATAACCAAACTGTATTTGTTTCCCGCAATCGCTTTTTTTACACCACTGTCCATTATTTTTTTAGGATAATTAATCTGGTTAGTCGTTCCGTCACCCAATTGCCCTCTATCGTTATTCCCCCAAGCCCATAAACTGCCATCCTTTTTCACTGCAAGGCTATGGGAAGTACCGGCTGAGACTTCAACCACTTCACTCATAATATATACAGGCCTGTTCTTATCTATGTTTGTTCCGTCGCCCAACTGCCCATAAGAGTTATTTCCCCATGCCCATAGGCTCCCATCCTCTTTTATTGCAAAGCTATGTCCGTTAGCCGACACTTTCTTTACTCCACTGTCAATTATGCACACATGCCTGTTTTTATTATCATTAGTACCGTCCCCCAACTGCCCGTTCATATTGTAACCGCATGCCCACAAACTTTTATCCTCTTTTACTACAAGACTGTATCCCCATCCGCCTCCTCCGGAAGCCACTTCAGCTACGTTTTGCAATATTTCACTGGGAAGAGCCCTATAAGCTTCCTCTCTTCCCAGCTGCCCCTGGGAATTGCTCCCCCATGCCCATAGACTGCCGTCTTTTTTAATTGCCAGACTATGGCTTACACCGGCGGTAACCATTATTACTCCATCATTTATTTTTTCAGGCTTCATAACCCTTTCTGTCGTTCCGTTTCCCAATTGACCGTAATTATTGTTCCCCCATGTCCACAGACTTCCGTCCTCCTTTATTGCAAGACTGAAGTCAAACCCTGCCGCTACCTTTTCGACTCCTCTCATTACCTCAATGGGATCTGTAAAGCTGTCTTTATTCGAACCAACTCCCAACTGTCCGAAAATATTGCTACCCCAAGCCCACAAGCTACCATCCTTTTTTACTGCAAGATTGTGATTTGCCCCTGAGGCAATATCAACTACATCGGATAATATTCTTTCAGGTTCATTTACACCGTTTCCCCAAATCCATAAAGAGCCGTCTCCTCTCAATGCAAGCACATGGTTCAATCCTGTGGCCACCTTCTCAACTCCAACCATTACTCTCTTCGGAGCACTTCTATTAACATTCGTTCCGTCTCCCAACTGCCCGTATTTGTTATCTCCCCATGTCCACACGCTCCCGTCTTCCTTAACGACAACCCAGAAATTTCTTCCGATAGCTGCGGTTTTTACTTTATCCATTATTGCAACAGGTTCTCCCTTACTTTTTGCATAACCCTGCATACTGAACATTTCGCCAAATACCAACAGAGTTCCGTCATCTTTAACCGCAAAGCTATGATACTGTCCTCCGACAACCTCCTTTATTCCCTTCATAACCAGAACCGGTCGGGAACTGTTTTCGGTTGTGCCGTCTCCTAGTTGTCCATAACAGTTACTTCCCCATGCCCATAAATTTCCACTTATGTCCAAGGCAAAGGAATAGGAATCACCGGCGGCTACCTTTATCCATTTTACTTCCCCATATACTTCTTTGGTAACTGCCGATAACAAAAACGTCAAAAATATAGTAATGACAACTAAAATCGAAACATTCTTCCTTGTCATTTAACTCTCCCCCAACTAATCAGTATTTTTGATAGTATCTAAAAAATGCAGCAAAACATTCACCTGATGGTTTTTCAATTATATCATATTGAAAATAATAAGCTTAAAAATACATAATGAATTTTCCATATTCATAAAAATTATATCATATGCAGGATACATTCACAGCCATCAAACCTTAATAATTATAAATAAATGTGAAGAAAAATAACCTTCTATCATGAGATACAATGAAAAAAGCATATATAATAGAAATGTAAGCATTTTCGTGATATAATCATTTATATAAATTCTGGCTGCTAAGGATGAGTAAAAATGTCACGAATTACATGTTTCCCTGAATATAAACCTAGGATAATAGGATATTTCAGGATACGTACAATTATGTATAAAGATGTAGATGTAAATTTGCTGTTTGATGAATTTGAAAAGTGCTCTTTTACGATTCCGGAGTTCCCCCCCGGTAATCTGGATATGTGGTTGCATTACCAGGCACATGTTTTCCTTATGGATAAATTCAAAAACAGCCCCGATAAATTTCATCTACTGTATATTGAATTAATAAATAAATACGGTATTTTTATTAAAGCTGCCGAATTGGAACACTATAGGGCATATTATCCGGAAGAGCTGTTTTTTAATCTGGATTTTCCGACAGATATGCTAAGAACCCTGGTATGTAAGACGAGATATCCACATAGGATTCTGTGTTACTGCTTTAGATATTTGTTGCACGGTTGGTCAGCTATCAGGATAGCTTCGGAGCTTAGCAACTACACGCTTGACGATATGTTGGATTTGTTTTTAAAAGAATATAAAAAGCAATCGGAATTACCTTCATTTTTTGTAGACTATATGTTTTCACCGTTAAGAAAGATTTTAAATGAAGTTCTGGCAAGCTACTTATCAAACCAAGGAAAAACCGACCCAAAATTTCTGGAAGTTATTCAACCCATAATAAATCACAGAATAGGCTCTACAAAACTAGACAATTACTTCGGAGTGAATGAAATTTCTCAAAGATCCCACATGGTTTCGGTATGGTGCAACAGGATTAAAAATACGCTGTACTCGAATTATATAGCTTTCTTAAAAAACTAATTTTTATTTAATGTGGTGGTGTAATATAAATGAATAATCAAAAAACAAAATGTCCTTCCCAGGAAATTATAATGAATTATTTCAACATGGAGCTTAACGAAACAGAAGCCATAGAAGTTGAAGAACATTTCTCTTACTGTGATGAGTGTATTAATAAGTTCAATTATTATAAAGAATATATTGAGCAAATCAGTCTTTCAGCTTCAGTGCAGAAAGCGCTATGGCACAATTCCAATGTTGATTGTGTTTCGGTATCCGTGGCAAATGCTTCTCAAGTAAGAGAAGTTTCCGAATTGGTAACCGATAAGGGCAAATATACCATAAGACTTATTCCTTTCCAGGACGAAATATCCCGGGCCCTTTTAGTAATAGAAGTTACTGACCGAAATGTAACAGGCGATATCAAAGTTTTTTTATTGGATAATGCAAATATGATACATGTAGGAACCGAACCGCTCAACGAGGAGCATCAGGTTTGTTTTGAGGTATCCTCAAATATTAATCTTAAAAATCTTATAATAAAAACGGACAATATGCTTTGAGGGTTTATGGCAGTATAACGGTATTATTTAGGAAATCATGCAATCCTTAACTAATCAATTTTATTATGCTGTTATTGTGGGTTTTGCTTTCTATTCTCTTTTTTATATCTAAATAAACATCACTTCAGCAAATTCGATTATAATTGTATTGAAGCAAAGCAAAAGCACCTCTCTTTCGAAAATACATTTATTTACGTATAGAAAAATGCGGATACAGGCTCTGGGCCTGTGAAGCTTGAGTTTTTGGAATTCTTTCTTTATATAAAAGCCGCTCACAATCGAACATATGTTTGATTTTTCAATTCTTCTGTGTTATAATTTACCTAGTAGATTGCAATGTGACAACATATTTAGGACGGTGGATTTATGGAACTTCTAAAAAAGCTTGAAATTCTATCTGCTGCCGCAAAGTATGACGTATCATGCTCCTCCAGCGGAAGCAATAGAAAAAACACTAAAGGTGGAATCGGTAATGCTTCTGTCTGCGGTATATGCCATAGTTGGGCTGACGACGGCAGGTGCATCTCATTATTAAAAATTCTTCTGACAAACTACTGTATTTATGACTGTGCCTACTGTGTAAACAGAGTTTCCAACGATATTCCCCGTGCCGCATTTACACCCCGGGAGGTTGCCGACCTTACTATAAATTTTTATAAGAGAAACTACATAGAGGGGCTTTTCTTAAGCTCTTCCATAATTAAAAATCCAAATCACACAATGGAGTTATTATACGAATCCATAAGAATTTTGAGAGAAGATTATTTATTTAACGGATATATCCATATAAAAGCCATTCCCGGGGCAGACTTGAATCTTATAGAGGCTACAGGCAGACTTGTGGACAGAATGAGTGTGAATATTGAGCTTCCCTCAAGCAAAAGCCTTAAACTCTTAGCGCCCCAAAAAGAAAAGGAGGCAATACTCAAACCCATGGGCTTTATCAGTTCGAAAATCATTCAAAAGCAGGAGGAACGCAGCTTAACAAAGAAAGCACCGGACTTTGTCCCTGCGGGGCAGAGCACCCAGCTTATTATCGGAGCCAGTCCCGAGCACGATTTAAGTATTTTAAGGCTTTCGGAAAAGCTCTATCAAAGCTACAAATTGAAAAGGGTATACTACTCTGCATATGTTCCGGTTTCATCGCAAAACCCAAACCTTCCTGCAATCAAAAATCCTCCTTTGCTTCGAGAGCATAGGCTTTATCAGGCCGATTGGCTCCTGAGGTTTTACGGGTTCAGTTCGGACGAGCTTCTCGATGAAAAAACACCGGACTTTGACATAAACCTTGACCCGAAAGCCAATTGGGCCCTTAACCATCTGGAGCTCTTCCCCGTTGAAATAAACCGCGCCGACTATGAAATGCTCTTGAGAGTCCCGGGTATTGGGGTACGTTCAGCCAAAAAAATTATAAGTGCAAGAAGAGTAAAATCCTTAAATCACGATGATTTAAAAAAGTTGGGGATAGTATTAAAGCGTGCCCGGTTTTTTATTACCTGTAACGGAAAATATTCCGGTGGGATAGACATGAACGATACCCTTATCCGTCACGCACTGACAGATAAAGCCAATAGATTTGACGCTACTACCACTTGGGAGCAGCTTTCCCTCTTTTCACTCATTGATAATATGCCCACAGTAAATGATAAAATTATGAGTATAATAGGTGAAATGTAATGATATATTACTATTATGACAAAAGCTTTGAAGGACTCCTTACAGCAATATATGAAGCCTATTATAGGAAAGAATCGCCGTATATATGCCCTGTACAAAAGAACAATCAAATGAGTATTTTCGATACAAGCTTTACCATTGAAACCTCCGAAGAAAAAGCCTCCAAGGTGTACGAGGCCATATATAAAAAAATATCATATAACGCCCTGAAAAATGCTTACCATGCGTACCTTTCGGAAATTGACGGGATCAGTAATAGCATATATCAATATATTAAGCTGGGGTTTAAAGTGGGAAGAAAAGTAGATCTTTATCTTACCGATGAGAGAGTTTTTCCGGTACATAACGCAGTAAAGTCGGTTCAAAGGGAAAGCCACTTGATGATGGGTATAATAAGATTTAAAAAACTTGATAATGATCTGTATTACGCTGCCTACGAGCCGGATTACAATATTACCGTTCTGTTAATACCCCACTTTTCCGAAAGATTTTCAAATCAAAACTGGATAATCCATGACATAAAAAGGGGCATTGCTGCGGTTTACGATAAAAACGACTGTGTCATTACGGATCTTCCGGAAGAAATATATAACTGCTCCAAATCCCGGACCGACCAATATGAAACTCTTTTTAAAGGGTTTTTTAAAAGCATATGCATTAATGAAAGGATTAATCCAAAGCTTCAAAAGCAATACATGCCCAAGAGATATTGGAAGCATCTCATCGAAAAAAGCGATTCATAAAGCGGGGGTGTGTTTCGCTTCTCAACTCACCGAACGTATTGTACTCAAATGTTGTTGTATTCCCGTTTCCGTCGGTCACAGACAGCAAGTTTCCAATAAAGTCATATGTATTTGACTCTATAACCTGTTCCGGTCCTGAAGATTTCTTTACTTTTTTACATGTTACATTTCCTGCATCATCATAGGTATACAGGGTCATTGTCCCTTTTGCATCGGTTTCCGAAACAATTCTTCCCAGAGCATCGTAAGCGTATTGTTTAGTAAAGTTAAGATTCTTTTGCTTTGTTACCGGATCCAGTACCTTTATTACTTTATTTGCAAGATTATAGGTATACTCCGTATCGTATCCGTTGTTAATCTTGCTGTCAGCATTCGTACCGGAACCTGACTCATAGTCCAATGCATCAAGCTCTTTTATCACATTGCCCACGGCATCATATTTATAAGCCTTTTGGACAATTAAAAGAAAACTACGTTGTATTATAATACATTGTTTTCCATTTTTCAAGAAAATTTATGAAAAAAATACAAATTTGTCGTCACAAAACAAATCCCCTACCTGCGGATATTTGCAGGTAAGGGATTCCATTAAATCAATATCTAAACAACTCTATACCACATATGGTAACGCCTTAATCTTTCTCAGTAAATACCTTTTCAAAATAGTAACATCCGTTGAATCAATATATCCATCCTCATTCAAATCGGCCGCTCTTTTAGCATCAGCTACAGGCAAATTATCGATTTTACGAAGGATATACCTTTTAAAAATCGATAGATCCAATGAATCAACATACCCATCACCATTTACATCTCCCGGTAATCCCGATGAATATGTAGTTGTCGGTGTGGGTGTGGGACTTGATGTTGGTGTGGGTGTGGGAATTACCCCTTCAAGGAATGCATCCAAGGCTACCGAAGGTCTTCCGTCATTATACCATGCTCCTTTACCGTACCCTGCCCAATTATAGCATTGCGGCTCCCAATAAAATACCCCCAAGCCTTTACCTCCCGATACTGATCTTGTCTTTTTGATAATATCCGTAAGAAATGCTTTGCTTTCTGAAGCCGGGTAAGCCGGCATTCCGACTTCGCAAATCATTATTTCTTTTCCGTATCTCGATACCATATCATTCATATTTGAAAGGCACTGATTGCTCATACTGGACCAGTTATCAACCTCAGGATAAAGGGACATCCCTATAACATCAAACTTTGTCCCGTTACTGCGAAGACCGTCGAAAATCCATCTAAACAAGCTGTTATTATGCCCGTTAGATATATGGACAATTACTTTTGCATCACTGAAAACAGCCTTGACAGCATCATATCCGCTGTTAATAAGAAGTGCAAAATTCTTCATGTTTTTAGAGGCTCTGCCTTCCTCCCATAACATCCCGTCATTTGTTTCATTGCCTACCTGAACCCATTCGGGCTTAACTCCGTTGGATTTTAATGCACTCAATACATCATAGGTATGGTTATAAACATCCGCTTTGAGCTGATTTATGTCGTGGTTGTTCCATGCCGCCGGTTTATACTGTTTGCCCGGGTCTGCCCATGAATCACTGTAATGGAAATCAATCATAATTCTAAATCCCATATCCGCACAGCGCTTCGCCATCCTCACAGTTTCTTCCTTGCTGCAATGACCGGAATAAGGATCATTGGACGGGTTAACCCATACCCTAAGCCTAATGGAATCAATTCCATGTTCTTTCAATATTTGAAGACAATCTTTAGCTACTCCGTTATCGTCATAAAACTTATATCCATGCTCTTCCATCTGTGAGAGCCAACTAACATCCGCTCCTTTTGCAAAATTTGCAGCAGCAACCGGGGCAGGACTGATAAAAGGATAAATCAATGTAAAAATAAATATAATACATAAGAATAAGGAATTTATTTTTTTCATAAAATAATACCCCTCTCAAAACAAAATATTTAACTCTATTCGATATATAAATACGAGTAAAATATTTTTTTGAGGGGGGATAATTACTTACTGCATTCCATTTTTCTAATAAGATTCATTTTCATTTTATATTTCAAATTTAAACTTCCTATGGCTAATTGCGAAGGCTATGAATAGGTGCAGGTATTCTTCCGCCTCTTTCAATGAATTCCTTACTGCTGAATTTGCTTACCTCCATAACCGGACCGGAACCTAAAAGTCCGCCGAATTCCACCACATCACCGACCTTTTTACCCGGTGCAGGAATTATGCGTACCGCTGTTGTCTTATTGTTTACCACACCTATAGCTGCCTCGTCTGCGATAATCGCTGAAATTGTTTCTGCACTCGTGTCGCCGGGAACTACTATCATATCTAGACCTACAGAGCAAACACAGGTCATTGCTTCAAGCTTTTCTATTGATAACGCTCCTGCCTTAACCGCATCAATCATACCCGCATCTTCGCTTACCGGAATAAATGCGCCGCTTAAACCTCCGACGTAAGAAGAAGCCATCGTTCCGCCCTTCTTTACCGCATCATTGAGAAGAGCCAGTGCAGCTGTTGTACCGTGTGTGCCACACTTTTCAAGGCCCATTTCCTCCAGTATATGAGCAACACTGTCCCCTATCGCCGGAGTCGGTGCCAGTGACAAGTCAACAATTCCAAAGGCTACCCCCAGGCGCCTTGATGCCTCATAGGCCACCAATTGCCCCATCCTTGTTATTTTAAATGCTGTCTTTTTAATGGTCTCAGATACGGTTTCAAAATCGGCACCCTTAACCTTTTCCAATGCAGCCTTGACGGTACCGGGACCGCTGACACCCACGTTTATAACACATTCCGGTTCCCCGACACCATGAAAAGCTCCTGCCATAAATGGGTTGTCCTCCGGAACATTAGCAAATACAACCAATTTTGCGCAAGCCATGCCTCCGCTGTCTGCTGTAAGCTCGGCGGATTTTTTTATTATTTTTCCCATTTCCCTTACAGCATCCATATTTATGCCTGTCTTAGTGGTGGCAAGGTTAACGGAGGAGCAAACCTTTTTAGTACTGCTGAGAGCTTCCGGTATGGATGCAATAAGCCTTCTGTCCCCTACAGTATATCCCTTGTGAACCAATGCGGAAAAACCGCCGATAAAATTAACACCAACAGCGTCGGCGGCTCTGTCCAAAGTTTTGGCAAACTCCACATAATTCTCATCATCGCAGCTTTCTGCAATAATGGAAATCGGGGTAACGGAAATTCTCTTGTTGACTATAGGAACCCCGTATTCCCTTTCTATATCTTCTCCAACCTTTACAAGGTTCTCTGCCAGCCTGGTTATCTTGTCATATATTTTTTTTCTCGATTCCTTGCCGCTTGAACAAGCACAATCCCTAAGGGATATTCCCATGGTTATTGTCCTTATATCAAGGTTTTCCTGCTGAATCATCTTAATGGTTTCTATTATTTCAAAAGGCATTAACACCTTAGTTTCCTCCCTTATATCCGATGCATTGAATTAAAAATATCTTCATGTTGAATTCTTACTGAAAGCCCCATTTCAACACCTTTTTTCTCAAGCTTATCCGCAAGCTCGGTAAATGGAATATTAAGCTGTGATATATCTAAAAGCATTATCATCGTAAAAATATCCTGCATGGTTGTCTGAGATATATCCAAAATATTCACCTGACAGTCCGCAAGAATATTGCTTATAGCAGCAATAATCCCTATCTTGTCCTTTCCGATAACCGATATAACTGCCCTCATCATTTCTACCTCCTTTTATAAAATGTATTATACTCTAGGGAGGCTATAATAGCAACATATCTTATAATTATTATTGATTTTCAGTAGGATTGCTTTTGACATTCCCAAAGAATGGTTACTTATTATATTAACCGTCATTTAATCCCGCTTATTTCGTATGCATCATAAAAGGATACTTTGTTTCGAAGCATTTTTTCTATCTCATTGGCAGGCAAAGGCTTGCTGAAGAAGAAACCCTGTACTCTGTCACATCCCTCATTTTTAAGAAAAGAAAGCTGTTCTCTTGTCTCAACACCCTCAGCAACAACTGTAAGGTCCAACCTGTGAGCAAGGCTGATAACAGAATTCGCAATGGCTTCCGCATTAGGATTTGTAGTAATTTCCTGCACAAAGCTCTTGTCAATTTTTAAGGTGTTTATTGGAAGCCTCCTCAAATAATTCAGAGAAGAATAACCTATACCGAAATCGTCAAGGGATATCCTTATTCCAATTTCCCTCAACTGATTTAAAATATCTATTGTAAAGTCCAGATCTCTCATGGCGGTACTCTCCGTTATCTCCAATTCGATCAATTCCGGTCTGAGTTCCGTCTCACGTCTAAATTTTTCAATCAACTCGACAAGGTCATGCTGTTGAAATTGTCTTGCCGACAGGTTAACCGCAATCAATTGCGGCCCTATTCCCCTGTCAATCCATTCTTTATTCTGTCTGAACACAGTTTTAATAACCCATTCTCCAATAGGTACTATCAATCCGGATTCTTCTGCAATGGGAATAAACTCCATAGGAGGCACAAGCCCATACTCCGGACGATACCATCTTAATAGGGCTTCCATTCCCACAATTTTACCGGTTCTTATATCAACCTGAGGCTGATAAAACAAAACAAACTCCTCTCTTTCAATAGCACGCCTCAAATTATTCTCCATATCCAGTTTTTGCATTACTTTAGCATTCATTGACTCTGCATACAATTGGTAGTTGTTTCTTCCCAACTCCTTTGCCCGGTTTAATGCAATGTCTGCGTTTTTAAAAATAGTCTGTGCATCATGCCCATCATTCGGAAATATTCCAATGCCCATACTCGCAGTAATATAATACTCTTTTCCTTTTAATACCCAAGGATTCTGGAATTTATCCAGTACTCTGTCCGCAATCCTGGTTGCATCACTTATTTTCCTAATTTGAGGCTGAAGAATTATAAACTCATCTCCGCCAATTCTTGCAACCGTATCAACTTCCCTCAAAATACTTTTAATTTTGTGTGCAACCTGCTTTAAAAGCACATCTCCTTCAGAATGCCCCAAAGTATCGTTAATTGCCTTAAAATTATCGAGAGCAAGTATTATTATCGCACACATTTCCTTATTGCGGCGTGCTTGTGCTAAAGCCATATTCAGACGGTCGAAAAACAGGCTTTTGTTCGGGAGCCCTGTAAGGGAGTCATAATACTCCATATTGTAAAGAATTTCATCCTTTTTCTTCAATTCAGTAACGTCCTTAAGTGCAACAACCGTTCCGATAATGATTCCAGAGTCATTTCTTATCGGAGCAATAGTACCTGCCAGAAGCTTTCTATCATCTGTATTATCAAACCGGATATTGCCTTCAAGGCTTTCCACCGAACCGTTTTTTATAACCTCCTCAACCGGAATCCTGTAAGAATTGCCCTCAGAATCACAAAATCTCGAAAAGAGCACTCCGAGTTCCTTTCCTTGAATCTCATCTTCATTCATTCCCAAAAGTTTCTGGGACTCCAGGTTGCTAAATGTGACAATTCCCTTCTCATCGGTTGTAATCACCGCTTCACCTAAACTTGACAAAATGATCTTAAACCATTTATTATTTTTTCGAAGCTCGCTGTGTGCCGTAGAAACCTTCCTTTTCAAGTGCTGAATATAGATATGAATAATGGCAAGAGCAAACAATAATATAGTTACGGCAAATAGAAAACTATTTTCCTCTACATTATCAGCATTCATATATAAAAGACACATTGCTTTATTTTCATTGATAATTGTCTCTGCAGCAGCATATATTATTTGATAACTTGTCAGCAATAGTATCATTATAGGTAAAAAAAGCTTAAACCCATTGATTTTCATCTCATTCCTCCGATTAATACTATGTATTCACAAGCGTAATAGCAAAGTGATAAGTATTATAAGATTAATATCGGAAAAAATAATAAATTAATAAAGACAAGTTGTTTACATAAGAAAAAGTAATTTATTATATACTATTATTATATATAATTTTTGACACTCTTTTCAACCACTATGGGCAGCAAACAGGCTAATAGACCTGTAAATAGTGCTGAGGTCCTATTAATGATCAATACCGATCGAGCATTCCTGTTTATGTTCACAAAATCTTTAAAAAGGTGAGTAATGTAAAAAACCCCTCCAAAAAGCGGAGAGGTCTTTGACAGAATTAATAATAATTTCAATAAATTAGCCTAAATTTTTCTAAGTAATATTCTTTTAAGTAATGAAATATCTAATGAATCGATACTTCCATCATCGTTCACATCTGCTGCAAGATATCCTGATGGTTCGGGGAATCCGTCAATCTTTCTGAGTACGAATCTCTTTAACATTGAAAGATCTGTTGAATTAACTTCATTGTCAGAGTTTACATCTCCCCTTAATACCTCTATTGTATCTGTTACGGTTGGTGTTGAAACAGGAGTAGGAGTCAGTGTAGGCTTATTTGTCGGCTTTTGAGTCGGTATAGTGCCTCCGTAATATTCCGTTACAGTAATACCCTTTGAACCTAAAGGAATCTGATGGTCGAGACCGATAAACCTTCCATCGGATGTTTGCCATAATGCAGGCTTTAAAAGAGCATACTTTTCTTCATCCCATGTTATAAAATCATAATAAACCAAGCCTCCGGTATCACCGGAATTGGCATTATAGCACCAAAACGTATGGGATATTCTATTTTCAATGATATAATCTCGTAATGCCTCCATCCATTTTTCATTGTCTCCGCCATCCATAAATCCACCCCATTCGCCGATTAAAAGCGGAGCAATATTCTCTTCATGTATATATGCCCAGTTATCTCTCCAGCAGTCCTCATATAAAGTATCCTTATTGAAGTTTTTTTCAAACCAAGACTGTTTCCAAACCAACGGGCCGTAATCATGAGGCGAATAAACCAATTGATCCTGATGCTCACCAAGATTAATGGGATAATCCTTAACTCCTCTCAAGTTTCCGCCCCACCAATTGAAATAATATTTGCTTTCTTTACCCCATTCGTCAACAGCTGTGTAATCATAACCGGGTTTCGGATAAACCTCAACTCCTTCTACCACAATGAGAAGATTGGGGTTAATTTTCATAATCCTCTTTGCACATATTTCTGCAGCATGCTTCCAGTTATTAATATCGGTTGAGCCATCCCATTTAGCCATTGGATTTTCACCGGGCTTGCCGTGAGGTTCGTTTTTTATGTCCAGTGCCAAAAGGGTGTCATCGTTTTTATATCTTTCAGCCAACCATTCAAGGCTGGAAATCCAAATCTCGGTCGTAAATGTACCGTCATACCAAACAGGATAATTATGTCCCATTGCATCTGTTTGCGGACTATGTATATCTACCATTACTTTCATTCCGACTTCCTTGCAGCATTGAAGTGCAAAATCAAACAGTTCGAGACTGTTCTTTCCTTTAAGCTCGGGATTGACAAAATCATTTACATTAGCCGAAGGATATATTCCTTTGGACCACTGATGTACCAGCTCAGTCGATATAGGTATCCTCAAAAAATTAATCCCGCGGTCCGCCATTCCCTGAATAGCCTGTCTCATATTGCAGCTCCATACTCCGTCAAAAACGTTGGTACCGGTATTAAAGCCAAACCAATTGCAACCGGTTAACCAAACCTCATTGCCGTACATATCCACTATCCTATTACCCTCAACATGAAGCCAGTCATCATTGTTGGGATCTGCCGCTGCAGCCGACGGTAAGGATGAAAAAGGCGCAGTATAATATAATAATGTAACCAAAGTCGCAAATAAGATAATTATCGAACCTTTTTTCTTCATTAATACTACCTCCCTAAACCTCCAAAAAACTCATCCAATTTGATTTTTTCTCAATTTTCTTCATAATTCAAAACCTCAAAACTCCTTCTTAACAAGAATATCATCTATGTTTTATCAGGGTTCCTTTCCCCATCTCAGAACACCGGAAACATATGCCGTAATTCTGTCCCAATCCTCAAAAACATATTTCGTGGCTCTGAATGAATAATCGTCTTCTTGGTTATATTCGGTTTGATCGGATTTTGAGTACCGTATATTCATATCTACACTTCTTCCCGGCTCAAGCACACCGGAATTCTTGCCGAATCCTATTTCAAGGAAAGTGTCGGCACCGGGACGCGGTGAACTCATCATTTCAAACCTACCGGTAACATTATGGGCTCCGACAGATGCCCAATCACAGATGAAAACCTGGTCACTGTATCCGTCTACGGTATAATAATACCTTAATTTAAGGTCTGAAAGATTCAAAGCGGTACTTCCTGTGTTTTCTACCCTGATTCTCAAAAAAATCCAGGTAGTCGGCGTTACTTCATTGTTGCTATAAAATTGCACCTTAATTTCGTGCTTCCCAACGGATGCTTGAGTTGCTGTCGGCTTTAATATCTTTGTCACTGTTGGTGTAGGTCCATATTCTTTAGTTGCCTTCGGTGTGGATTCATTTTTCTTTGTCGATGTAGTATTAATTTTATTTGTCGGTGTAGGTGTCGATTCATGCTTATTTGTTGCCGTTGGCGTAAGTTCATGTTTCTTCGTCGGCGTAGGTGTTGATTCATGCTTCTTTGTTGCCGTTGGCGTAAGGTCATGTTTCTTCGTCGGCGTAGGTGTTGACTCATGCTTCTTTGTTGTCGTCGGTGTGGGGTCATGCTTCTTTGTCGATGTAGGTTCGTATTTTGCTGTTGCAGTTGGAGTGTATTCATATTCCTTTGTCGGTGTTGTTGTCAAGCTTATTTTCTCTGTCGGTGTCGGATTCAAATTTGTATTCTCCGTTGGAGTTGTATTTTCGTCTTCCCCGGCCGGTGTGGACTCATTAAAACCGTCAGACGGTAAAGGCTTGAATGTATTTATAGGCTCAATAACTCCATACAAACCCAAACCGTTTTCTTTAAGCAAATCTTCCAGAGAAGCCAATGAAATCGTATCAAGAGATATGTGTTTTCCTTCTTGCAATGCCTTCTCATATATGAGATATCTACCCATCGAAAGTTTACTTTTCGAGGCTCTTTTTCTTAAATCTGCCGAAACTTCAACAAATCTCATATCTATATTCTGGTTCAGCCTTGCAAGATCCGCTCTCAAATTGTAAATAATCTCCTTCGTAATTCTATAATCATTATCATTTACTTCTTTTCGGTTGGCAATTGCAGCCGAAATCAATATGATATCCTTTTCTCCATCGTCATTTAAATATCCGTGTTCCTTTGACCTTTTTATTAAATCAACAATTGCATTTTCAATATGCTTACCTTCGTATGTTACACCGGTCATAAGGTTTTCTGCTTCATCATTTAGCGGCTGCTCGCTTATTACAATGCCTTTATTATCAACCGCAAATTCCATACTGGGATTAATGTCAATATCAACATATGCAAAAGGAGCACCCAAATAGAAAAATTTAAAATATGAAAACATAAGTATGAACAATGCCGCAATACTTGCGATCGCCGGTAAAGCATGACTTAAATCATTTTTCCTCTTCTGTATTATTTCCTGCTGACTGTAAATGATTTTTTGACCTAAAAACATTCCTTCCCTTGTATTTATTTCTATAAAAGTGCCATCTTCCGTTGCAATTATAGATTTTTTCCCTTTGATTTTTAAAACTATACCAATGCTATACATTAACAATCCCCCCTTTCAGTCTTCCTAAAAAACTGCTTTATTTCTTCAAGACCACTTCTTAAAACAAGACTCACAGCAATTATAAACTTTCTGTTTCTTTCTATTGTTTTTCTATGTACATTTACAAAACTCATAAGTTCCGATAGAGGAATACATCTCTTTTGAATCATTTTATTATACAGCTCTTCATTCTCAGCCAGTATTCTTGCTATACTAATATAGAGCTCCCTTGAATCCTTATGCTTTGGCGAATGTACCACCAAATCCTCTAGGGTAATTCCAAACTGCTTAAGCTGTTTTTCAAAGAGCAGAACCTCTTCTTTTACCTCTATATTTTCATACTGGTAATGGGAATCGGAAATCAAATATTTTTCTTCAAAATCGTTTTTCTCTTCAAAATATGAAAACGGTATTACATTTTTATCCTTATTCTTCTTTCTAATATAATCAATTATTCGGTGATTTACAACTAAATTGCAGTAATTAGTAAAGCTGGTGTTTTTATCTGGATCAAAGCCATCAATAGCCTCATTAAAAGCCATAAGTCCTACACTATACTCTTCACTGCTTTCCGGATCGACAAATCTGCCAAGAGTGCTGGATATAATTTTTAGCAAATAAGGCTTGTATTTTTCAATAAACTTTTCCTTAAGCTCATTATCCCCGTTTTTAATTTTAACAATAATATGATTAATAGAATGATTATTAAAATCATTCTTCTTCTTTTTCCAATTGTATATGAAGTTTGGCTCAACCAAATAAACCACCTCTAAATAAATAAATGCGTTTCTTATAAAAAATTTCAGTTCTACTCTTTATAGATTTCGATATTATAATATAAAATACCTTTAAATTAGACAACAAAAAACCCAAGGTTATTAAATTCCTTGAGTTTTTTGCTGTTGGAATTTATTTTAGCTAATTTCTTAACTATTCTACTTAGTTGATAAACAATATATCGGTAAGCTCTATATCTACCACAAGATCTATAAATTGCCCGGTTTTTTCATTGTAAATATAAAGAATCTTCTTGTTTGTATACGGTGTCTTAGGTGCCTGTTCAACTGCATACACAAAATAATAATCTCCCTTTGCTTTAATTACCTTATTAACTGCAAAATAGTCTCGTATTTCTTTCTTATTATTTGAGTCTATTCTGCAGAATAATGATGCGTTTCTGTCTGTATCTTTTCCAGATGTATATAACTTATTGTCAATTTTTTCCCAATAGCTTACCTCAAAGTTACCCAAAAGCTCTTTAAACTCATCGGAATAAAGGTATACCTTGCTCCTCTTTATATCTGCTTCATAACCGTTTACTGCAAGGCTTCCGTTCAGCTCTTCCCAGACCTTTGTTTGCATGCCGAGTACAAGATTTTTTATCCTCATGCTAACCGAACTCACGCTCTGATCATATATCAACAGTGCATGCCTCTGCTTGTCTGTTATTCTGTCAATATCCTCCACAGCTATAAAGGTCTTTGCCCCAATCGACTTGATCATATTGATTTTTACTATATCCCTTGCCAAGGAAACCTTATCACCATCATATATATATAATAAATAGTCTTTATCATCCTTGTTCTGCAAGTGCATCAAGAGGTTGTCATCTTCAAGGTAAAATCCTTTATACAACACACCTTGATATTCAGTCTTGACATTACCCAACATCAGATATCTAGAACCTGTAAACGTGCTTTCAGGTTTTATTCCTGAAGGCAACCCTGTTTGAATGAAGCTTTGTGCAGTAATTACACTGTTTGTCTCCCTTAAAAAGATAAACATTTTTCCGTTATAGTCCTTGATTCCGTCAACCGTTACCGTTCTCGAAGTCATTTTTACATCTGAAAATACTGATTCCGGTACAAAAAGATCATAAACATCATATTTTGCAGTATTTTTGACCGTATTTCTAAGCACAATAAAATAATATTTTCCGTTCTTTTTGGCAACTGTAACTATATTATTGATTCCATCCTTGCTCTTAAATTGAATTGTTTTGCTTAAGTCAATATCAAGATCATCGTGTAAAATTCTAAATTCGGTTCCGTTATAGCATGCAAAGGGCTTTTCGTTACCCGACGAACGAATAGCACTTATAAAGAGGATATTGTCTTCAATTATTGACTCTTTAATTATAAAATCATCCTTCAGCAATTGTGGCGTCCATGAGGACTTATCAAAAACTAAAAGGGAATATCTTCTTAGATCATCATACTTGTTTATAACTAATTTATCATTAAGTATTACATATTTGCCCATTGCAAAATTATCTGCAACAAGATAGATATTCCTGCCATCAAACCTATATATGCTGTCCTTCTTTTTTGCCCTGTCATATCCATGTAACAATAAGTTATTGTTAAACTCAACCTTCTCTTTTATTTCAAAATTATTTATCAAAACTTCAAACTTCCCGTTTCTGTATGTGACAAGGTTATTTGTGTCATTTTCTTTATCAAAAAGAGTTATAAGAAGACCGCCGTTATATGTGATAGCATTTTTTATCTCATTCCCTTGAAGAGAAATGGATTCTATATTTCTTCCATCGTATATGTATACTTGAGGAGTCTTTCCTTTCTGATCATAGAAAAGAACAGTACCTGTAGGAAACTCTCCAACCCTGCTTATTGATATACTTTTCTCATTGGGATCCCAGTTTACAAAAGAACCCGAATTTTCAGCCACAAATCTCAAAGGAACTACAGTTCTTGATTTCACAATTTCCGGTGCAACATCAAGGATAACCTCTTTTCCGTTTACAATTGCCTTATTATTATTTATTACAAGCTTTATAACATTTCCCTTGTACGACGCCGTAATAGTTTTTGTAGCGTCATCCCAAACAATATCATATCCCAATTCCTCAAAAATTGTTCTAAAAGGAACCAATGTCCTACCGTTAACAATGTAAGGAGCAACTTCCAAATTTTTCGAAGCTTTTTTAGAGGTATAACTGGTTTTGTTTATCGTAAACTTTAAATCAACAAAATCAGTAGTAACAATTGCTCTCGTCTCGTCAGCCTCTTGTGCTGAAGAAACACCGATAAAGCCTAATGAAATTACCGCAAGAAAAGCAACAAAAATCAAACCTTTTCCTATACATTTTGCAAAATGAATTAACAACATTTTCCCCCTCCTGATAAGATTATTAAGACTTGTTATAATATTATGATTAATTTGATTAAGAATAATCTTATAAGCAAAATGTTAACATATCGTAATATTCAAGTCAATCCTAAAATTGCCATAAATCTTTAGAATAAAAGAATTTTTAAATGTTCATAATATTTAGCGTAGGGTTCATGATGGTCGAGCCAAGATCATTATAAGGTCAAAATTGGCTTTATAATGGTCGGCCAAAGGCTAATATCAGGTTATTTCTGAAGTTTTGATTAAGCTTGATATTAACCGGAGGGAAGAGTATTATATGTCCTGTAAGGCTATACTGCAGCACCAAATGTTGCAGTGTGGTCAAAAGGGATGTATGGTATTCGAGCTAAGATTACCGGAAGTTCCGCAGGCATTTGGATTTTATTGTTGAAGTTTGCTTATTTCTTTTGAAGTTTGCTTATTTCCTTTGCTGGAGGTTTGCAGTAGTCGAAAGATTGCTGCAGGCTTCTAAGGTATTTCCGGTAGTCGAGCCGAAGGTTGATATAGGTTCTGCAAAGCTTTACAGCAGTCGAAAGATTGTTGTAAGGTTGTCAGGGATTTGTATCAGCTGTGGTGTAGATCATCATGGGCTCTCCTTATCTTCGCTTTATTGGTCATATTACTTAACATAGCAATTACATCCTACTTTTTAACATAAAAATCAATACACTTAAAGTATATTAAAAAAGCGAAGGGTCTCAAACCACCTCGCTTTTTCTATGTTTTAATTCATGTTTGTATTATTATTCTATCAATATTCCATCAACAATCCTCTACATTAATATTGTCAAAGTTCAACCGGTAATTTAGGTATTTTCCTCAGCAAAAATCTTTTCAGCAATGATACATCTAATGAAGTAATTGTACCGTCAAGGTCCAAATCCGCTGCCTCTGTATTAATGTCATTTATTTTACGCATTATAAATCTTTTTAAAACTGTCAAATCCAATGAATCGACTTCGCCGTCATCATTAATATCTCCATATATAATATTGCCTTCAGTAGGAGAAACAGTAACATAAGAAGTTGTCGGATCAGGCTTCTCCGTCGGAGTAGGTGTAGGAGAACCTGGAGTATGATTTGACAAACTCCCTATGGATATACCGTTTTTCCCGAGGGGTATCTTATGATCCAAACCTATAAATTTACCGTCTTCTGTTTTCCATAAAGTAGGATACAAGTAATTGTCATACTTGTTGTCATTCCACTTAAGGTCTCTTCCTCCGGGGAATGGAGTTCCTTCGTCTCTCGTAAACAATCCGCCGGTGTCTGCAGAGTCAATATTTATGCACCAGAAAGTATGATGTAATTTATACTTGTTTTCTATAATGTAGTCCCTTATACACCTTAAATACTTTTTGTTGTCTTCAAGAAGTTTGTCGCCCCCTTCTGTCAGACCTCCCCATTCACCAAGCAACAATGGAGATATTCCTTCTTCCATTATGAATGCCCAGTTATCTCTCCAGCATTGTTCATAAAGTATTTTCTTTGCTTGCTCATCATTGGCAGTCGTAAAAGGTCCTTTAAACCAATCCTGCTCGTATACCAACGGACCGTAATCATGCGGAGAATACACAAGTTGACTTTGATATTTTCCAAGATCAATAGGATAATCTCTTACTCCTCTTAAATTTCCGCCCCACCAGTTGCCATAGTAATCATTATTTCCTGTCCACGGGCTAGTATCAAAGGTCTCATCATCCCATATACCGTCCTTCGGATACATCTCAACACCTTCAACAAATATCAAAGCATTGGGGTGTACCTGCAATATTGCCAATGCAGTTTCCTGAGCTACTCTCTTCCAGTTGTTCGGATGGTTGGAATCATCCCATATAGCACTCTGCGCTTTAATTTTGACATTTCCGGTATTGGTATGAGGCTCGTTTTTAAGGTCAAAGCCAATAATCGTGTCATCATTTTTATAATAGTTGGCAACCCATACCCATGCTGATTTGAATACTTCTTCCGTTATGGTCCCATTATACCAAAGAGGATAGTTATGTCCCTGATTATCTGTTGTTGGACTGTGTACGTCGAGGATGACCTTGATACCTACTCTTTTGAAATTTTCCAACATAAAATTAAACAATTCAAAACTGTTTAATCCCGCTAAAGCCGGGTTATTATAGCTTGTGTCTGTTGAAGGCGGATATTCACCCTTGCTCCATGCATAGAGTAAATCCGTTGCGATCGGCATTCTAACAACATTTATACCTTTATCGGCTACTATTTCAATATCGGCAATTATATCACTGTGATAAGAATCCAAAAGCATTCTCTCTCTACAGTTAAATCCAAACCAGTTAGCTCCGGTTATCCATACTTTATTTCCGTACTTGTCAACAATATTGGTCCCTTCCACATGCAGCCAATCGTCATCCGGTTCGGCAATATTAGCGGTATCGGCAGATATTTGCAAACCGGGAACTATTAATAATGTCAAAAGCATTATTAATGAAATAAACAAGATAAGATACTTTTTCATTTACTCTTCCTCCCAAAAAAACTTTTTATAATTTAAAAATTAATTTACTTAATATATTTATCTATTTTAATAAGGGATTAATGTTTTGATTAGATGTATATACTACTACAAATCGATGGAAAGAAAATGCTGTTTATATTTGAATGAATACTTTGAAAACCGTACTGCAAATCAAAATTTATTTATATAATTCCACAAGTCACCCCCACAACATCATTTCTCCCACTAAAAAGTCAAAAAGTTAAAAAGTTAAAAAGTTAATAATTAAAGTACTATAATGATAGGAAAATTCTGTCCCTCTTATATTTAAATAATAACATACATTTTTTTTAAATACAATAAACTAATAAACGTATAAATCCCACATTTACTGCCATGGCATTTTTCCAAAACATGCAGTACAATATAAATCATGCTACAATATAAACTGTATTTAATATCCTTTTGGAGGACATCCCATGAAAAAGTTATCGGTCTATTTAAAAGGCTATATAAAAGAAAGTATATTGGGACCGTTGTTCAAATTGCTGGAAGCATCCTTTGAACTTTTGGTTCCTATTGTTATCAAAAGTATTGTTGATATTGGTATTGGGCAAGCCGAAAGAGGATATGTGGTTAAGATGTGCCTGTTGCTGGTGCTTCTAGGTGTTGTGGGAATGATATGTTCGATAACGGCCCAGTACTATGCCGCCAAAGCAGCAGTGGGTTTTTCAACAAAGCTGCGCCGTGCACTGTTTAAGCATATTGGCGAGTTATCCTATTCCGAAATTGATACCTTGGGTACATCCAGTATGATTACTCTTATGACCAGCGATATGAATCAGGTGCAAACCGGCTTAAACCTTGCCTTGCGTCTGTTATTGCGTTCACCTTTCATAGTGTTTGGAGCTATGGTTATGGCATTTACCGTAGATACCCATGCAGCATTTACCTTTGTAGTGACAATTCCGGTATTGTCTGCAGTTGTTTTTGCCATAATGCTTGTATCCATTCCCCTTTATAAAAAGGTACAACAACGACTGGACAAAGTGTTGAACTCCACCAGGGAAAACCTTGCAGGCATTCGTGTAATTAGAGCTTTCCGCCTGGAAGAAAAGGAAATTGAAGAATTTGACAAACACAATGAAGAATTGACTGCAATACAGAAATTTGTAGGCGGAATATCTGCACTAACGAATCCTTTGACCTACGTCATCATCAATCTTGCCATTATATGGCTTATATACATCGGAGCTATCCGGGTATCAACAGGTATGCTTACACGAGGCGCCGTTCTTGCACTTTACAATTATATGTCCCAAATCCTTGTTGAACTTATCAAGTTTGCGAACTTAATCATAAGCATTACAAAAGGTTTTGCCAGTGCTAACCGAATCAGTGCGGTTTTTGATATGAAATCAAGCCTTGTGGAAAAGGATGCGGCATATGAAAAAGTTGAATCCGAATATGCCTTAGAATTCCGCAATGTAGGATTACAATACAAAAATGCCCAGGATGAATCTTTGACAAATATAAATTTCTCAGTACGACGCGGTGAGGTAGTGGGTATCATCGGCGGTACCGGTTCCGGTAAATCCTCCCTGGTAAATTTGATTCCAAGGTTTTATGACGCCACCACCGGGGAAGTTATTGTAGACGGCGTTAATGTTAAGGACTATCCAATAAATGAGCTGCGGGATAAAATTGGTGTGGTGCCTCAAAAGGCCGTATTATTCAAAGGCAGTATCCGGGATAACATGCGTTGGGGCAAAAAAGACGCAACCGATGAAGAAATTATGGAAGCAATAAACATAGCTCAAGCAAGTGAAATTGTTGAGCAAAAGAAAGACGGACTGGATTTTATTATCGAACAAGGTGGTAAAAATCTATCCGGAGGACAACGTCAACGATTTACCATAGCCCGTGCGCTTGTAAAGAAGCCCGAAATTTTAATCCTTGATGACAGTGCTTCTGCCCTTGACTTTGCAACTGATGCGGCACTTCGCAAGGCTTTACGGAAAATGCCGGGAAAACCCACCGTTTTCATCGTATCACAGCGTACATCATCCATTCAACATGCGGATATAATCATAGTTCTTGATGATGGTCAAATTGCGGGTATCGGCAAACATGAGGAACTGCTTGAAAAATGCGAAGTATACCGTGAAATTTATGACTCACAATTCAAAAAGGAGGCAAAATGATATGAAAAATCAAAAAGTTCAAATTAATAACCTCCGAAAGGTTCTCAAATATATCAGGGAATACCGTATTCTCATTTTTATTTCAATTGTTCTGGCTGCCGTTACAGTGGCATTGACCCTTTATGTACCCATTCTTGTAGGTAGAGCCATTGATTGCATCGTTGGACCTGGGGCTGTAGACTTTGACAAAATAGCCGAAATTCTTTTTAAAATCGGTTTAACTGTTGCTTTTACCTCTGTATCCCAATGGCTGATGAACCATATAAACAACAAAATTACTTATCATGTGGTAGAGGACGTTCGTAAAAAAGCTTTTAGGAAAATTGAAGTTTTACCCCTTTCGTACATCGACGCCCATCCCCAGGGCGAAATTGTGAGCCGTATAATCAGCGATGTCGACCAGTTTGCCGATGGACTATTGATGGGGTTTTCGCAGCTTTTCACAGGTATTGTTACAATTGCAGCCACCCTCATTTTCATGCTCACCATTAATGTTCAGATTACTTTTATTGTAGTTATTCTTACACCGCTTTCTCTTTTTGTTGCAGACTTCATTGCAAAACGTACCTATTCCATGTTCAAGCTGCAGTCGGAAACCCGGGGCGAGCAAACATCGCTTATTGACGAGATGATTGGCAATGCAAAAATTGTCCAGGCCTTTTCCTATCAGGAAGAAGCACTCAAAAGATTTGACGAGATTAACAAACGATTGGAAAAGCACTCCCTTCGGGCTGTTTTCTTTTCGTCCCTTACCAATCCCTGTACCCGTTTCATCAACAATCTTGTTTATGCCGCAGTTGCCCTTGGGGGGGGGCTTACGGTCATCGGGGGTAACGGAGAAGGTGCAATGACGGTAGGCGGGCTTTCCATCTTCCTTAGTTATGCCAATCAATATACAAAACCCTTCAACGAAATCTCCGGAGTAATCACCGAGCTTCAAAATGCCCTCGCTTGTGCCGGCCGTGTGCTTGAATTGATTGAAGAACAGCCGCAGATTCCCGATGCCGATGACGCAATAGAACTTGATACAGCCAATGGCAACGTAATTCTAGAGAATGTAGCTTTCTCCTATGTACCCGAGCGTCCCTTGATTCGTGATTTTAACCTGAAAGTTAAATCCGGTCAGCGTGTGGCTATTGTGGGACCCACCGGCTGCGGTAAGACTACTGTTATCAATCTTCTGATGCGCTTTTACGATGTAAATTCAGGCAATATAAAAGTAGAAGGCATAGATGTTCGTGACATTACCCGGAAAAGCTTAAGAAAAAACTACGGCATGGTATTGCAGGACACATGGCTGAAATCCGGTACTATTCGGGAAAATATTACAATAGGCAAACCCGATGCGTCGGATGAAGAGATTATAGCTGCTGCAAAAGCTGCTCATGCCCACAGCTTTATTAAACGACTGCCCAACGGTTATGATACTGTCATCGGCGAAAACGGGGGTAGTCTTTCTCAAGGACAAAAGCAACTAATCAGCATTGCCCGGGTTATGCTTTGTTTGCCGCCCATGCTGATACTGGATGAGGCTACATCTTCCATTGATACCCGTACGGAAATCAAAATTCAGGAGGCCTTTGCAAGACTTATGCAGGGGCGTACCAGCTTTATTGTTGCCCACCGTCTGTCCACCGTTCGGGAAGCAGATATTATACTGGTTATGAAAGACGGAAATATCATTGAACAGGGTACCCATGAGGAATTGCTTTCACAGAAAGGCTTTTATGCCAATTTGTACAACAGTCAATTTGCTCTCTAAAATTAAGTGTAACCTTACTTTTTTGAGGATTTATGAGTAGGGCAACGTCTCACAATATTATAATACCTTGTTATTACAAACAGTAAAACTATTGAAATACACTAGTATTAAATGCATAATTAATACTATCGATGATAGCATAAACTTAAATACATACTCATATGTTTAGAAAGAGCTAACCATTATATCTGAATCCGAAGATATATATTAGTAGCTATAATACTATTTAATAATAATGGGATACAACAAAAGGCTAAATATATTAACGAGCTATAATGGGGGGTAATAAAGGTGAAGACTTGTCCAAAGTGTAATGAATTAAATGGAGAAAACAGAACGGATTGCTGGAAATGCAAAGCACCTTTACCTAATGTAATTTCATATAAGAAAATTTGTCCCAAGTGCCGGTTAATATTTACTCAAAAAGTTGATTATTGTGATTCATGCGGTTCAAGATTATCCGTTTATTCCGATGGAAGCTTGGGCTCAAGTAAAGGCGGATGTTGGCTGTATATAGTGTCTGTATTTTCCCCATTAATCGGTATTATTTTAGGCTGCATTTATATTGCACGAAAAGAGGATGATTTAGGTAAATCCCTCATCATAACAAGTATATTGTCAAGTATTATTTTGCCGTTCTTGGGATATGTACTTATTTCCATATAATTTAAGTTGAATTTTCCGGTATAGAATTAAATCACTTCTATCTTTCTATCACAAAAATGGTATTTCTTTCAAAAACTCCGAAAGCAAAGGCCAACTTTAAGTATATTGGCATATTCTCATAGGCCTTAAAGCTTGTTCTTTCAATAAACTCTTTCAGTGTCAAATTCTCCTCGTATCCATAGGGATTCAATACTGTGATAGTGTCATTGCCAATATCTATACCTGTTATAATCGAATAATGCAATGTCCACACATCATCATCTTTTGCCGCCCATTGAAAAGGCACAGGTATTCCATTTTTAAGAGTATCATATACCTTATCTATCATTTCCGTATTGGATAAATAGGCATACATTGTTGTCTTAAATGCTGGAAATTGCTTATTCATTTCCCCTTCGAATGATTTTCCGGTGGAAGTAACAACTTTTCCGTATTCTTCATACAAACTTTCTTCAGTAATTGAGCCTCCCGCCCAATTCGAAAACATCTCAATAACTGCATATCCACAAGAAATATCTTGCTTAACCAATTTAATATTGCCTATATGAATAGGATCCATATATTTTTCATTGGTATATACTGCAGAATAATCATTTAAAATATTATTTGTCTTCCTGTCTTCTATTGCTATTGCAACAAGAGCAGTAATCAACACAGCTGATATTAAGGCACTTACTATTATAAGAATCTTTTTCAACTTATTCATAAACTTTATCTCCACCATTTTGTATTTATCATAACTAATCTCTGATACAATCTCACTAATTTATACTCTAAATAATTTATACTCTAAATCTAAAAAAATCACTAAATATGCTCTTCCATCACCTTTTTGGCTATGGGAATATCTGCAGGTAAAAGGTTGTATTTCAGTAGATCGTTTATTTTAACCCACTTGTACTTGTCATGCACCGACATCTGAATTTCTCCCTCCACTATAGTACAATAAAAAGCAATTAAATCAATGCTTATATCGTCGTAATCATAGGCCACCTCAGCACAAAGCTTTCCAACGCAAACAACTATATTAAGCTCTTCTTTAAGCTCTCTTATAAGACACTCTTCAGGAGTTTCATTAATTTCGATTTTGCCACCGGGAAATTCCCAGCCTCCGGCAAAGTTTTCTTTCGGTGCACGACGGGTAATTAAAACTTTGTCATTGTCTATGATAATCCCTGCTGTAACTTTAATTCTTTTCACATTTTACACCTCTTCACTGCTACAAAAATCATGATGATTACCAATTTTAAAAAGATATATTTATCTTTTCCCTTGACGCGCTATGTAAAACTACAATATTTCAATATTGAATTAAACATCATCTTCAAAATTCTTTTTTAATGCAGACTCTACAGGGATTACAGATAATATCAACACCAAGACCTGAATAAATTGAGCTATCAATGTAACTATTGCTATATTTTTTACACTACCATGAACAAACGGAAGCATTGCAATTATTGTTGGAATAATCAAAACGAAACCCAGCTTAATCCAGAGCCTTCCACAATAATCATGGGCAAATTTCCAAGTCTCATCATTTTTCATTGACCTTCTGGTTCGATATCCATATATTCCGTTTATTTTGTTCGGTGGATGCTTATACATCATATAACCGGCAAAAATCATAATAACCGGTATCAGTAGATTGGTCAAAAGCATTATTATCCAAATCCCCATTAAATCAGCTCCTTTCCTTTCTAGAGTAATCCTTTCTATAATAATAACCCTTTTCTCAATTTTCTCGCCTGATGATTTTTTTACCTCTCCTACGGCTGCCGCCAGAAAAGCAAAAAGATTATGATTCCTTCTGTATTTACTTCCTATGCTTCTTTGCCGTATATGATTTATTTCTTCTTTTATCTAAAATAATAATACCATAATAATACCAAATAAACTACAAGTGTTCCATCTATTATACATGTCTTAATACCTTGTGTCGATACCTCCAATATGGCTATCCGGAAGATCTAAAACATATATTGAAACATCAATGCACCCAAACCGCTACCATAGTCCTGCATAAAGAGCGTAGAAATGATATCAAGCGGTGCCTTAAACACTTCCTTATTTTTATTTTAAAAAATATTGCAACAACTGTGATTTCACTATTGACATTCAAATAGGTTTTTGCTATCATAAATATAACAGCAAGGGTGCTGTTGGCATTAGCCAACAACGCCCCTTTGTTATTTATGGGAAAAGTATAAGGATTAACCTGGAATATATTCCGGCTTTTTCCGATAGTGTGATCGATTACACCAAACTTTGCCTTGCAGTTGATTTTAACTCGTAGGGATTTAGAAAAACAGTCCATATTAAATTTAGTGCACACAAAGGCGTGTGTTTTATTGATTTCTCAATAAAATGCATGTCTTTAATTTTTGTAAAGGAGGAATAAATGTATGGATATCACAATGATAGTTGACACTCTATGGGTAGTACTCGCCGCAATACTTGTATTCTTTATGAACCTCGGTTTCGCAGCGGTCGAATCTGGTTTTGCCAGATCAAAAAATACAGTTAACATTCTGTCAAAAAACTTTATTGTTTTTGCTGTTTCCTCGCTGGGCTTCATGCTCCTGGGTTGGGGATTAATGTTTGGCGGAGACAACCCGCTTATCGGTACGCAAAACCTTTTTATCTTAAGCAACTCCAATCTCGACTTCTATAAAGACACTCTGACATCAAGTGTACCGTTCTGGGGAAAATTCTTTTTCCAGTTGGTGTTCTGCGGTACTGCGGCAACCATTGTATCCGGTGCGGTAGCAGAACGTGTAAAGTATATATCCTTTATAGTGTTTTCTTTTGTACTAACCTTTGCCATTTACCCCATCGTAGGTCACTGGATATGGGGCGGCGGCTGGCTGGCAAATCTCGGTTTTCTAGACTTTGCAGGCGATACCGTAGTTCACTCAGTGGGTGGCTGGGCAGCTCTGACCGGAGCTATTATACTCGGACCCCGTTATGGGAAATATGACAAAAACGGAAAACCCAAGGCAATACCAGGTCATAGCTTGGCTCTGGCAGTTATCGGTCTTTTCATATTGTGGCTTGGATGGTTCGGCTTCAATCCCGGATCTACTATGAGTTTCCAAAATCCGGCAGACGTTGTGCATATTATAGTAACCACCAATACTGCCGCCATTGCAGCTGTACTTACCGCCACCGCCACATCATGGCTCTACATTGGAAAACCGGATCTCGGTATGACCATCAACGGATGTCTTGCCGGTCTTGTCGGTATCACCGGTAGCTGTGCTTACGTAAGTGTTACCAGTTCGTTAATCATTGGTGCGATAGCAGGTGTAATCGTTGTGTTCGCCGTTCTCTTCTTTGACCGGATAAAGGTTGATGATCCTGTCGGAGCTACCTCCGTACACCTTGTATGCGGTGTTTTCGGAACACTCTGCGTAGGACTTTTTGCCCAAGAAGGCGTAACCAGCCTTTCTACAGTCAACGGCTTATTCTTCGGCGGAGGTTTCTCATTACTCGGAGCAGAGATTATCGGAATTATTGCCGTTGGCGCATTTGTAGCAGCTTCATCAGCTCTTGTGTGGTTGATTCTTAAGAAGACATTAGGTATCCGTGTAACTCTTGAAGAAGAAATCGAAGGTCTGGATATCGGTGAACACGGAAACTCCGCTTATCCTGATTTCGCCATTGTTGCTTCAATTATGGCTACAGACAACGGAAACGGTGACAAGGTAGCAGCTGTAAGCCCGGTTGCAACACCGAAGCCTTCTTACGGCAAAGTATCTCCGGAAGCTGCAATCCCGGTTATCAATAAATCTCATCCTGGAGCAAAAATGACAAAAGTCACCGTTATTACAAACCAGGATAAGTATACACAGCTTCAAAGCGCCCTTGATAAAATCGGCATAACAGGTCTGACAGTAACAAATGTCCTGGGTTATGGAATGCAGAAAGGACACGCAGAGTACTTCCGCGGTCTGCCGGTAAAAACCAGACTCCTTCCCAAGGTTCAAGTAGATATCGTTGTATGCAAGATACCCGTTGAAACGGTAGTTGACACGGTAAAGAAATCGCTGTACACAGGCAATATGGGTGACGGAAAAATCTTTATTTACGATGTTGAAAACGTCATAAAAATCAGAACCGGCGAAGAAGGATATGATGCGCTTCAAGATGAAGAATGAGATAAAAATTCAAACATATTTAGCAGGGAGCATACATGACCGAATCCAGTATGCTCCCTGCTTTTTGCCATAAAATAGCCATATTACATTAAACCTCTGTATCTTAATTATATATATCACGCAGATTTTTCGCTCAAAAACCTGATGATTAACCAACAATTATAAAGTTGACTATATAAAACATATCGATTACTTGAAGAATTTTAGCACAATATGGTATAATGTGGATTAAAAATGAAGCATGTCGATTTAGTATTCAGGGGGCTGATTTTATGAAAAACGAGAAAAATACTATAACGTTTGTAAACAGCAGAAAATTGGTAGGCGCAACCATGATTTTTGTAATACCGTCTCTGATCATTGCTTTTTTTCAGCTGATATTAGCATATACCGTATACGTTCCGGGAATGGGTATATACGATTTAACCGGAGCGATGCTGGCAAAATATGACCTTATTAGAATATTGATGTATGCATTAATAATTGCCTGTTTTTTCCCAATAGCGATTACATTTTATAAAAGCAACGGGATCAACATAGAAAAAGAGTTCTTTGCTGACAGCAAATACCTTATGGATATTGGGTTGGGAATAGCAGCGGCAGTTTCAAGCTTTACAGTATCCTATATAATTGTACATATTATTTCAGGCTTTCCGGTGTACAGGTTTCAAGGCTACAACACTCTTTGGCTTAATATATTGTCTTATGTTATTGTCTCCGGAATATGTAAGGAGGTTTATTTCAGAGGCATACCTTTTATATTTCTAGAACATGAATTTGGTGAATGGCCTGCATTTTTATTTGCTAATATATGCTTTACCATTCTTGATTGGCCTAATGTCGGTCTTTCTTTTGTACTTGGTCTTGTTTGGTATCTGTTTTACAGAAAAAGAGGCTCACTTATAATACCTGTAATAGGTCATGGTTTGTATAATTTCCTTTGTACATTAGCATCTATGGGAGTATTCAGCTTTTTGGGTATTATACCCATACAGGGCTGAAAGTAGTCGTCAGTTTCCCTGCACGACTAAAATAAAATGAAAATAACAATTCATTATTTCTAGAAAAGCAGATATTATCGACATTTTGCCGTCTGCATAGTGCTAATCATGACGTCACTTATTCTTTGCCAAGCTTCTTTTCACTTGTGCATATTTATCCCGGTCTATTCCATTTCACCTAAACCAATCTTGAAATCGTAACACTCTGTTGATCTCGACTATTCTCAAACTGAACACATCCAAATTGATGTCTATATCAGGTCCTTAAACATATGATGTTCAACTCTCCCACCATGACCTTCTGAAGCTCTTCATCACTCATATCAGTAAAGCAATTTCTATTTTTATTTAATGTCATCTATTCTCACTTCTAAATAAATTTACTCAATGTAGCAACTCAAAATATTACATAACTAACTAATTGAATTCTTTGTATCGTTGTAAAAATATTATGTTATATGGACTTAATTCCTATAGAACATAAATAATTATAGGTTTCATCATAATATTTTCTAGCTCTTGTCAAATCGTCCTGAGAACCATTGGGAATAAATATAACCATGCCTTGTCTCGCTCTTGTTAAAAGCACTCGGTAAGCATTTTTTATATATATCTTTTTTTCTTCACTATTTACGCGTTTCCAACTCGCCCCAGTAAATGAATAAAAACCAAACATGCCATTTTCAAAACGAAAATCTGCATCCCAACATACAATGGTCCAATCCAATTCAAGTCCTTGAATATCAAATTCTGTCGCTACCTCTTCAAGATAATAAGATGAACGCACATCATCCATATCGTTCAAAAACCAATTTGCAGGATTATCAATTTTGCTTTGTACCCATATACCATATGGTCTAAGCCTTCTTGCTCCTGAGCTTGCTATAACTCCATATCTTTCTGTTCCTTTAGCCTTCTCCTTAACCCACCTTTTAGCAGTATTAAAATCCCTCGTAATAACTATTGGGTAATTATCAATAATTTGTTGTAATAGTTTTGAGGCTTTTACCGAGTCAGCATCAAGAATTGCTTTTACAAAAGCAGCAACTCTTTCACTTCTAAAAGAACGCATTGAAACTGATAAATGTAATTCTGGAACAAACTTATACTGAAGACCATTTAGTAAGTCAGTTAGAGAGGAATCCCGAATAAACTCACTATCAGATATATTATTAGATAAATATACCATCCAGTGAGGAAAGTGTTCTTTTAAGGATGAAAACCATTCTATTAGTCCTGCTTCTCCAGTATTTATTTCCTGTCCCCCTCCAATCAAACAAATAATAACTGCCCAATCTGTATGTCTATCCATTACTCTTATTAAAAATTCTGGTTCAGACATATTGAAATTGGGCTTACCTTTCTTTTGAGCCATGAATTTTTCCAGTTGTTCCTTTGTCCAAGCACGTTGAGCCTCATCAAAAATTGCAACTTTTTCAATTGGCGCTTCATCTGTGGAAATAGCATCATCCCGAAAATGATGTATGATTTGGATAAAAGCTTTTGCTTTTGAAAGAGCTTCTGCTTTTGATATTCCTTTACGTTTACTCTCGTCTCGTGCCAAAGCTTCCTGCAAAACGTTAACTAATGGCTGATTTCCAGACAAAAAAACGGCATGCTCATTTTTATGAAAATTGTGTCGTTCATTTGCTATATTAAGACCTGCAAGTGTCTTACCTGCACCAGGAACACCAGTTATAAAGCAAATTGATTTTTTTCTATTCAACTTACTATATTCGATAATCTCTTTTATCGCTTCAGAAGTTTTAGCCAGATTTATTGCAGAAGCATCATTTCGAGATATTTCTGCAACATTATGTCCTTTATATAAAGCCTGAGCAGCTTCAATTATAGTTGGGGTAGGAGCATATGATGCATTTAACCAGTCAAGTGGTTCAAAATTTATTCTTTTCTCTTTGCTAAGTACAAAATCAATGGCTGCTTTTATATTATTTGAATTGCATAAAAGGGGATTATAAATTCCATCTTTCAGTAAGCCATAGCTTAGCATCTTATCTTTTCCCTTAGTAGCAACTAAAATAGGTACGAGTAATCTTCTTGAACTCTCACTATGGAAGTTTTTCAAATCCAAAGCATAATCAATGACTTGGTTAACAGCAGACCTATCGAAGCTACTAGAACCTACTTTAAACTCCAATAGAAAGATAATTCCTCTAAGGATAATAATTGCATCGATCCGCTTACCCATACGGGGAATTGTATATTCAAATATTATCCATCCATCTTTAAATTCAGAAATTTCTGATTTTAGTATTCTAATCTCTTCTTGCCAAGTATTACGCTGCAAATCAGTTAATTCAAATGAGTTGTTCGAAGCAAGTATTCCGAGTATTTCCTCGTTGCTCTGAGAAAAAAAACGCATTATTGATTCACTATAAAATGCTCTCGGCAAATTAGCTCCTCCTTTATTTGGTATTTCACTGCAAAAAAATATATTCTTTAAATTTTATATAAGTAATATATTAATAGTTTATAGTCTTTCTATGTTTGCAATGAGCCATTTTGCTACGCCATCGTCATCATTACTTCCTATCACTCCAGTAGCAATAGTTTTTAAATCATCAATTGCATTCTCCACCGCATAGGCTTCATCCGAAATCTCAAACATATTGATGTCATTCGCCCCATCTCCGAAGGACACGATTCTGTCACATCCTAACTTATCCTTAAGCTGTAAAACAGCATTGGCTTTGGATGCAGTCTTAGGCATAATCTCAAGCCACTGAAAATCCGAGTAAACATCCTTTGAGTAAACAACATGATACCTGTTCCTGTACTTTTCAGAGAAAGGCATTAATTTTTCCGGTTCATCAATACATGTGATATAAAAGCACTTCCCCGCTATTAAATCATCCATTGTTCTGACCTCATTGGTTCTCCTATCACCTTTTCTCGTATCAAGAAAGAACTTCATTCCTTCCGTGCATTTTTCAGGAATATATGAAAACTTTTCTACTCCATCAATATAAGAATATACAATTGGGTAGATACCATTCCTGAATAAATCATAAAATACTTCTCCAATTCCCTCATCAAAATAGTTTGCGATCAAGATTTCTTCTGTCGCATAATCCATTACAAATGTTCCGTTGTACACAATGACCGGAATATGAGAATTCAATCCTTTTGTAACTTTCTTTGCTGTTACCAAAGATCGAGCTGTGGCAAAAGAAAAAAGAATACCCCTTTCTGTCAGTTTGTTGATTGTATCAATAGAGAACTGCGATAAAGTTTCATCACTTCTTAGAAGTGTTCCATCCAGATCAGATACAAATAACGTCTTCATTGCCACATCTCCTTTAACTCTCATAAGTAGATTTTAATTTAAAACAAAGAACCGTCCCCCGTTCTACGTTCTACGTCCCCCGTTCTAGGTCTTTAAGATTCGATTCACCCGAGCAAGAGGAGAGATTTATGAAAGCAGCAGATTTAAACAGAGACGGCAAGGTTGACTCCACTGACTACACAATATTTAGAAGATACCTACTGAGAACCATTAAAGAAATACCCATATAAAATCCAAAGCTAAACTCTTTTATTATTAAAATTCTGTGGGCATGCATAAACGGGGTTCAAATTACCATCTCAATACCTTCCCTAAAGCATGCCCACAGTTAAATTTACTTTCAAATTGTCACCGTTTTCCCAAATCATTTTCCCTCTATAAAGTTAACAAAAGCTTCCGCTTGTTTTTCCAAATGCGGATAGATTTCGTTCAATGTTAGTTTACCTTGCTCGTCAACATACTGCCAAGCGCTGGGTATAGTAACTCTCGGAACATTCATAACCTTCATGTCCAAAAAACTAATGAGTGTAACCAAGTGGTCTTGTGCAATAGACGTTCCCGAAATACCCAAAGAAATTCCGCTTATCGCAGCGGGCTTTCCCGCAAGAACCTGGGGCTCTTCATCGCTAACCGGCCGAGACAACCAGTCAATAAGGTTTTTCAAAACTCCCGAGAAAAAGTGATTGTATTCAGGCGTAAAAAACCAAATTCCATCCGCTGACTTTACCTCTTCACGAACACGTTTTACAGCATCCGGTGCCGGAAATTCAATATCCTCATTCATTAAAGGTACGTCTTGATAATCAAGCACTGTAAACTCAACCTGTTCTCCTAATATTTCTTTTGCCGCTAAAACCAACTGCCGGTTATAGGATTCTTTCCTCAAAGAACCGACAATGGCTAAAATCTTTGTTTTTTTCATTATTATGCACTCCTCAATTCCGGTAGTCCTTCATCAATATTAGTCTTACCACTTTTGAAATGTTCATAAACAGGAAAGCAATCATATATCCGCACAAAATATCACTCATTTCTTTAAGTCTGTGCGTTATAATTATTTTAAACCTGTGAAGTAATGCAAAAGCTTTTCGGTATTTAATCGATGATAGGAGTGAGTATCATGATGAAAAATACTCTTGAGCTTTATCTTGAGCATGATATTATGACAAAAGTCAATACAATGAAATCCATGGTTGCAGATATACCGAAAGATATTAAAACCATTGTTGCCTATGTACAAAATATCCTACTGCATCAGCATTGGGCTAAAGCTTATGGTTTGGAGCTCAGCGAAGAAAGAAAGAAGGAGCCGTTTATAAGAAGCTTTGAAGAAAAACTTATTTTTCTAAACAAGATGGGATTTAATCATGTATCCGAACAAAGATCAAATGAAAATAAAATGGTATCCATATGCCGTGACTTTTCCGTAGTTGCTTCTGCCCTTTGCCGTGAAGCCGGTATACCTGCCAGGGCAAGATGTGGCTTTGCAACATACTTTGAAGAAGGTAAGTATATCGACCATTGGGTGCTGGAATACTGGAATAGTAAGGAGCAAAGGTGGATTATGGTGGATGCCCAACTGGATGAGCTTCAGCAGAAGGCCCTTAAACTTCCTTTTGACCCTTTGAATGTACCTGAAGAATATTTTTTAACAGGTCCAAGAGCCTGGCTGATCTGCCGTGAAGGAAAATGCAATCCCGAGTCGTTCGGTATTTTTAAGTGGTGGGGATATGAGTATTTGCAATGCAATCTAATACTTGATGTCAACTCATTGCTGAAAGTGCCTATGCAGCCTTGGGATTCGTGGAAAGGATACAAGAGCCTTCCTATTGAAAAATGGACGGAAGATGACTATAAGGTTATGGACCAGCTCTCGTTGCTTTCATTAAATGTAGACAATAATTTCGATGCCTTGTTCAAATATGTTCAGACTAATGGTAAAATAAAAGTACCTGAGGATTTTAGCGAGGTAATAAATTGTCTGGAATTAGGTGATGATTGAACATGTCCTATTTACACTCCCTTGAGAGAGCAATAAATTATATAGAAAGCCATTTATGCGAGGATATTGATTTGTCTTCCGTTTCAAAGGAAGCCGGGTATTCCCTTTATCATTTCCATCGTATTTTCAAAAGTGTAACTGGGGATTCAATCAAAGACTACATCAGGAAAAGGAGAATAACTGAAGCGGCAAAGGAATTGGTGTACACGGATAAACCCGTTGTGGACATAGGAGTAAAATACGGTTATGAATCGAGAGAGGCTTTCAGCAGAGCCTTTGAAAAGGTTTACGGCCGAAATCCTTCTGAAGTACGAAAAAGTAAATCTCTTTATTTTATAAGGCAACCAATGAGTTTTGATTATATGATGTTTAAATACCAAATGTCAAAAGAGGGTTTGACTCCTTTGTTCAGGAAGCTCCCTGAAAGATACGTTGTAGGCAAAAAAGCAAAATTCAAGGCAGACGGGAGCAATCTTCACGATATACCGCTTTTGTGGAGTAAGTGGCATTCTCAAAAGGAGAGCGAAAAAATTATAAACCGGAAGTATAAAGACGAATATATGGGTATTTGCATATTTTCCGACGGAGATGTTTTTGATTATATGATAGGTTATGAAGTTACGTCTCTAGACCATGTTCCCGAGGGTATGGAGATATTTAGATTGGAGCCTTCGCTTTATGCGGTTTTTAAAACCTTAGGCCCCATAACCGAAAGTGTGCAAAAAACTTGGGATTATATATATTCGGTATGGCTCATTGAATCGGAATATGAACATGCCTGCACCCACGATATTGAGTATTACTATTATAATCAGGGGGAACTTACCGCAGACCTTTATGTGCCGGTAGTATCCGAATACTTTGAAAGTAATTGTCGCTGAATAGCTTAAATTTTTATTATCGATGTCTGTATTCTTGAAAATATTGATATGACAAAAGTTTTTTTATTGATTTAAAATCGAAAGACTTTTATTTTTGTTATTATATTCACTAATAATATTAATAGCACAAATAAAAATCGAGAATGTTGAAAATTTTGTGTATAAGAGAATGAAAAGACTTCCACCACTCTACTGATAGAAGCCCGATAATCTGATTTTTATTTTGCTATAATTTCGTATTCTTAAGCTGCTCTTCCACATTTCTTCCGCCATACATAATTCGGATAATGGAAACAACCTGCTTCTCTTTATCGACAATATACAGTACAACAAAGTTGTCTACCGGCATAATTCGAAGTCCTCTGCTATTCCAAGGCTCCCTTTGATAAGCACGAAACCACTCCGGCATATGCTCCAATCCCATGATTCCTTCTTCCAGTCGATTTAACTGACTAGCTGCATTGATCGGAGATTGCAATTCAAAGGCAATATACTCATAAATTCTGCGCAAATCCCTTTCCGCCTGTGCGGATATCTTGATTTCGTACATCATAGATTATAATCCTTGCGAATGTCTAAAAACACTTGCTTTGCCAACTTTGATCGTCCTTCTACCACATCGGCATATCCTTTTTCCAACTCTGCATCCACCTGCTCATCGGTTAATGTACTTATATCCAGTGGTTTGGTGTATGGAATTTTTACATCAAAAGGAAGCCCTCTTTGAAGAATAATCTGTTTATAAAACATATTGATTGCATTCGATGCAGTAATGCCAAGGGCCGCAAGAATTTTCTCTGCCTGTTCCTTTACTTCCGGTTCTATTCTTACATATAAATTAGCTGATTTGGATGCCAAAGCAAACCTCTCCTTTTCACAAGCAAGTGCAATCTTCTTTATAATTATATTATATCCATTTGTGCGTACATAAGCAATACATTTTGAAAGTCTCTCTTCTGACACGCATATCCTGGCTTTCAACTATATTGATTAGGTTTGTAGATCTCTCCCTATCTTCCATAACCTTTAGAACATTTCTTTTTATTTGATAAAAATTACTCTAACTAATCCATATCTATCCTCACTTTATTTTTTAAATATTTCATACGCAAGCTCAATATACTGCTTTCTGGTTAGTCCGCCAAATCTTCTTGCAAAATCATCCATATTAAAATTTTCACCCTCCTTAATATCTGTTTTGCAAATACCTTTTATGGGTTTAAAGATTTCTTCTTGAAATAAATAATAAAAGGAATGCGGCGGAGACTTGTTATTCTTGTATTTTGCAGTATAAAGCAAATCCTTTGACCTCACACGAATATAAAGCATATAAGCACCTCTGATAATTTCGATGATTTTTGCTATTTTTTAATCCTCTCTTATTTCTTTTCCCGATAGCGGACGCATAGTACCGTAATCAGCACTGCCACGCTAAAAGAAATCACACCTACGATTACATAGCCACCAGCATCTTCTGAAAGCATGGTTGAACCGTAAAGCCCGGGAACACTTCCCTGTCTACCCCCAACAAATGTAGCTGTTACCCATGCAAGACCGGCCGTTATTATTAGACTCAGCATGGTAAGAACAGTGCCAAGTCTCTTTTCGCGTTTTCTTCGAAGTAACGTCACACGATGTTCAACCATCGCTTTCCGCATTTTTGTATCGTGCACAACTAACACTCCCTGATAATTGAGGCACAAAATTCTTTTTACTTATTAAGATACATGAAATGTAAAAACTCCCCACCTAAAAATAAAAATTTTTAATAAGTTAATTTATAGATAGGATAAATATGAAGAAAAATGTTACGTAAACTTAAATTCCACGGACAACAAAAAAGAGCCGCCTTGCAGCAGCTCCAATTCTACTTTTTATTCCTATTTGCGCTGTTTGAACTTCAGTAGTTTGGTGATACCTATACTGGATAAAACAGTTAAGACCGGTATTATCAATCCTACCGTCTGCACAGCATCTCCAACACTAAGAAGCAAATTGTAGATGGCGTGAAAGGTAATTGCTATACATAAAAGCCCAAAGGTCCCCGCCACCTTCAGCCAAGGTCTTCTCCAAACATACAAAAGCCCATATCCGACAATAGCCCCACAGACAATATGCATTGCACCCGCACCGAATCCGCGCATAAGTAAAAACAAAAGATGTGATGTACCGTTTTCAACGAGGTAACAGGCGTTTTCAAAGGTTGCAAAACCTGCCGCCACATAGAAAATTGCGCTCCGTGCCCACCTCTGTTTCGGTTCAAACACCAGTAAATAAAACAGCACAGGCAGGAGTTTCATGGTTTCCTCAACCACCGGTGCAATCTCCACCGTCGCCTGTACCATGTCGGCACAGTAATAGCTCGCCAAAAAGGTATTTATATACGCCGACAAAAGGCACATACCCATTCCTGCTATGAAAAATGCAAAAACCGGCCGATTGCTCTTGTCCCCACACAGCATGGCAATCAATAAAGGTGCGGAAATGCAGATTAACACGTTTTCAATATAAATCATTCAATCGCCGCCTTTTTAAGAGATGGAAGAAAGTTAAAGAACAAGGCTGTCATTAGAAAGTCAAACCAATAATATGGGTTTGAAAGGTTTTCAGCTTTCCAGAAGCCGGAAGTAACCCAAAGACTATACTCCGCCAAAAGAAAGATCAGAGCCGACATATGAAAATATTGGCAGTTGCGCAATCCATTGTTTTGACGTGTTGCCCACAGCAGCCCGCGCAAAGCTTGATACCCGCATGCCCCCATCAGCACAGCCCACAGAATATTCAGAAAATAGTCGCCCCATTGGAAGAGAAAGAAACACATAACCGTGCTGAAGGCAGGAGCGGCCCATGCAGCCAGAGGCCTGTAAGTACTCTCCCCCGGCAAGCGTAAGGTGTTTTGCATTACAATCAAAAACAATACACTTGCCATCCAGCTTAAATCCGATATGGGAGAAATGCTTGGATATGTTGAATGAAAAGCAATGAACAGCAGCCAGTAAACTAGTCCAAGGGCATAGGCTCCATAGAAGCAGGTCAGCAAAAACCATACATGGCTGTTACGCCTTATTGCCTGTACAGCAGAGTAAGTGCAGCAGCCTATCAAAACTGTAAGCTGTATGGCATTGTCAATGAGTTCTATCATTGTTGTAGTCCTCCTTATCCCTCTTTTTTACCGGCTTCAAAAGAAAGCAAAGAAGAGTCAGGATTATACCAAGTGCAAAGGACAGCAGGCCAATTAATACATAACCAAGGACTTTGCCCTCATAGAAAATACTTGCCATCATTCCTGTATTGTCATAATCTCTTACGGAAAGCCCCGATATAATCCCGGGCATTGCGGCTGCCATACCCACAATGATAATCAAACAAGCTGCAATAGCCGACAACTTGATATAATTGTATTTTTGGTGTCTTTTTTGCTGTTTCAATTCTTTCACACGCTTCTCCACTGCCACGATCCGTTCCTCAGTAGTTCGCATCGGTAATCCCCTCCCGTTCTAATAGCGGCCTCAGCTTTTTTTTGCCTCGCTGAAGTAAATGATCAATTTGCTTTATGCTTTTTCCCATAACCTTCGCCGCCTGTGAGTAACTCATATTCTCAAAATACGACAAATATAAAGCCTCGCAATAGTCATCGCTTAGCTGCTTCATGCATTTTCGGAGGATACGCCTTTGTTCCCCGGATTGAACTACCGTTTCCACCAAAATTTCACTTTTCGGATCATCATCCAAGCCTTCAAGACTAAAGAAGCAATAACGGCGACGTTTTCTTACATACCGCAAGGCAAGATTTCTGGCAATTTTATACAGATAAGCTTTGAATCCATTTTGGGAAAGGCGAGGCTTGGCGCAGATCATGCGCGAAAAGGCTTCAATCATCAAATCCTCAGCCTCATGAATATCGTGTATGTACCAGTTAATATAGAATGTTAATGCATCTCCGTGACGTTCCATGAGAATGTGCAAGGCATTCCCGTCACCGTCGAGGTAGGCAGAAAAAAGTTCTTCGTTTGTTACTGCTTCTGTCGCTATAACAATCCCCCCTGTTCACCCGTATTTGCAAAGGTAAGATAACTTTTGTAGCTCTAATTTTTCCACCCGTGATATCAAAGCAATACATTCCAAAGCTATGTGACAATTGCATTGATGATGATATGTTTATGTGAAATAATTCTGCCTAATATTTATTATGCAAATGACATCCTTCTAAATGTGATATTATAACATATTTTTTTAATGACAGTATATACTTTTTTAAAAACTATGTAAAAAATACTTTATAAAAATGGCTGTGCATTTTTCCAATTAAAATTTTAATTATAGCAAAAATATAAGCAATGCAGTATAATGATATGCTCCCTTTATAGTAAACAGATTTTTACTGTCTACTGTAAGAGGAGCATATCAGCCAGAATTTCCGGAGTTTTTTCGCACTATTTAAAACTCATAAACTTCTTGCATTTTCTTTTCATACCGTTTATAAGGCAAAATACAGCACACCGGCTTAATTTCTAAGAAACCGATTAAATTTTCAATATTTACTGTCACTTAAGACTATTTCACCAGGTTCTGTTTCCTTATTTTTATAAATTTGATCAAGCATTTTTATTACTTCCGGACTAAGCTCATCATAAGAATTACTGCCGGCGGAAGTTTTCTTGAGTTTAAATTTTTCTACCATTTGCTTCAACATTTCAGCTTGACTTGATAGTTCTTCACTTGCGGAGGCACTTTCCTGGGATGTCGCTGAATTTTTCTGAACTACCTGAGAAACCTGCATAATACCTTGATTAATTTGCTCAATGGCAGTGGCTTGCTCATTTGATGCTACTTTTATTTCGCTTACCAGATTTGATACCGATTGGACTCCATCAACAATCTTTCCCAGGGCTTCAGCAGTTTCTTTTGCAATTTTTGCTCCTGTTTCCACCTTATTTATTGAATCCTCAATTAAAGTTGTCGTTTCCTTGGCAGCATTAGCTGATCGTCCTGCAAGAGTTCTAACCTCTTCTGCTACAACAGCAAATCCCTTGCCGTGTTGGCCTGCCCTAGCTGCCTCAACTGCAGCGTTAAGTGCCAGTATATTGGTTTGAAAAGCAATATCATCTATTACTTTAATTATTTTGTTGATATTTCTGGACGATTCATTAATCTCATTCATTGCTTCAAGCATTTCCTGCATATGAGCATTTCCGACAACTGCATAGGATTTTGCTTTTTCAGCCACATCATTAGCCTGAATTGCATTATCATCATTTTTCCTAGTTTTGGATGATACTTCTTCTATAGAAGCTGACAGCTCTTCTATTGAGCTTGCCTGCTCTGAAGCCCCTTGGGAAAGCGCTATGCTCGAATCGGATATCTGCTTTGCTCCGGCTGAAACCTGTCTGGACGCAGAAACTATATTCATTATCAAATCATTAATATTATGTACCATCTCAGAGAGCTTTTGTCCCAACAAGTCCTTGTTAGATCGAATGGGCACATCAACTGTAAGGTCCCCGTCAGCTATTTTCCCAATTATAAATGCTTGCTCTTTGGTACTTTCGACTAAATTTCTAAAAGCATCTACAAGCCTTCCTGTTTCATCTTTAGAATTAATATCCAAAGATACATCCATATCTCCTTCAGCAAGCTTGTCTGCAGCAGCAACAACCTTATTGATAGGCCCGGAAATTCCCCGGGATATAACAAGACTTAATACAATTGCAAATAATGCGCCGATAATTATTACAGCTATCATTACTAAAATTGAACTGTCTGCCAATTTTTGATTTTTTGCAATCTGCGTTATTGCATAATCAATATTATAGTCAATTAATTCCTGAATGGCACTGTCTACATTACTTCCCAACTTATAAGCTTCTCCGCCTTGTGAAAACAAAGAACTAAATTCTTCTGTACCAATTGAACCATTTGCAAGGTTGTCCATTATTTGTCTTCTCATGGCTCCGAACTCGTTTAATGCTGCTTGAATATTATCCAGCAACTTCAATTCCATTTCGACTTCACTTGCTTCGTAATCATCCAATATACTGCGATAGGCACTTATATTCTCATCGACTCCATTTTTATGTTCTGAAATTCTTTCAAGATAATATTCCTTTTTTTCCTCTGATCCCAAAGACATGGCAAAACCATATGTATTTAACCTTATCTGCTGAAAATGTGAACTGATTCCTTCAACACATTCCAATGCATCGGTAGAACTTTTATAGTCCAGTGCATATGAATCCTGTACAGTTTTAAGATTAAGGATTCCCACAACTCCTATAGTACATGATATAGCTACAATAATGAAAAAACCTATAATAATTCTAACTCCGATCCCTAAATTACTGAACCATTTGATCATATAAACCCTCCCGTTTTTTCATTGAATTTCCTCGAATACTTCCATGATTTTTACTTCGATTAATTACTTTTACAGTCTAGTAATTACCCAACATTCTCCGCATGCTTACATTTTTCTATAAGTATTGGGTTAGCTTCTTTTTTTAAAATTATCGCAGTTTAAATATCTTCCTCCGCCTCTTACCAAGTTTATTTGGGGTTTGCATACTCGGGATGTTTAGGTATTTCTCTTCCAAACCAATTTTGATATCAATTGATATTGGTTTTAATAATTGCAAATGCATTTGCTAAGTATTACATTTATCGGCTAATTTTTTCTCTAAATTTATCTTTTGTTATAATTAGCTATTAATATTTGCCATAAATTCTTCAACTGTACCGCTAAGTAAACTTGTACAAAAAATTAACCTTCAAATTTTTAATGAAAAAAGGGATAAGATTAGTATAATACGGATATTCCAAGAAACCGGAGATTCTTATGAAATCATTAAGAAATATTGATCATTTCACTTCGTGAAATTCCACTGATAATGGGGTACTCCTTCCGGTGCAGGAAAGATTACCCCATATTTATATTGTCAAAATACTAAATTCTAAAACTTAATTACCTTTGGCTCTTCAGAAAAGGAATAAAAAGTAGCTGTCGCATCCACAAAGTAGAGAACCTCTGTATTGTCGTCCTCCGCTGAATACATAGATTTAAGTTCCGGATAATTGTCAAGCATATGCTTTTTGGCCTCTACCCTGTCATCTCTGACAAGCTTACCCGATACTCTAAGCCACTTTCCGTCAATATATGCACAGATCTCCGCTTTTGGATTTGCCTGAAGCTGCTTGGATACTTCTTTTACCTTGCCAGTTTGGATATAAAGCTTGCCTTCAAAAATATCCACTGTACCAAACGGCCTGACTCTGGGCTGATCTCCTTCCACTGTAGCCAAATAATATGTTCCGCAATTTTTTAAAAACTCATAAACCTCTTGCATCATATTTTCCTCCTGTTTATTCTTAAAAATGGGTTTTTATCTGCAATTGCTTTAAGTTTTCTATGTAATGAACGATAAATATCCTTCAGATATTATTCTCCATTAAATAAGTTTATCAGAAAAGTCAGTTAAAGTTAAAGGGTTTGAGAAAATTTAAAATTCTCTCAAACCCTTTTGGTGCCGAAGGCCGGACTCGAACCGGCATGGTATTGCTACCGCTGGATTTTGAGTCCAGTGCGTCTGCCAATTTCACCACTTCGGCGTATCTATTTTGTTCACCGCAAGAAGTATTATACAACAATAAAGTTCCCAATGTCAATTATTTTCGAAAAGATTTTTTTACCATTGGACAAGAAAAAAATAACTAAAAAAAATTCATTTTTTGTGTTGACAATAAATCATTTTGCTCTTATAATATATAATTGTTCGGCAGACAAAGAAAGTATGCGCCATTAGCTCAGTTGGTAGAGCAACTGACTCTTAATCAGTGGGCCCTGGGTTCGAGTCCCCGATGGCGCACCAAATTTGAAAAAGTTGTTGAAGCAATTGTGTTTCAACAACTTTTTTGTTTTTGAAACTTCCCAAAGCAAAATTAAAAAGGAGGGCATCAAATCCCTCCGCCATTTTGAACGGGTGCATGAAATAAATGTTATACACCAATAAAGTATTTAACATCTAGCTTTCTTTACCCAATCTATTGATAAAGTGATATGGAAATACATTTTTGTAATTGAGTTTTTTTGCAAAGGTATATAAATCTTCCTGATAATCCGGGTTCAATTTACCTAAGGCCGCCATTACAATGCACTTTGTATCGGGTAATACAACTATAGACTTGACTTCATCCAAATCAAAACTTCTCTCCCCCGAAAGATAATCTGCCAGCAATTGATCAGTCTTATCGCCTTTTTTAAATTTATCTATTGCCTGCTGGAGATATCGGGAGGCAGAATCAGGATTGTTATCTGCTAAATATAGCAAGAGAAAGTATGTCGCTACAAAGTCATTATCTACAGCAATTTTCGAAGCATTATCAAAGTCGCCTTTGATAAAGTCCTTTTCAAAGGTAAATTGGGGATTCTCCAGTTCATCAATTGAATTGACATATGTATTCACATCACCGGAGTAATAAGCAAGAACTCCATTTAAATATTTCTCCCACGACTTGGAAACATCTGAATCCAATGACGAAATACGATTTATAAAAGTTGAAATAGTGTTTTTGGCACTGTCTAAATCCCCTTTTGCCATATATAAACATACCTCTTGGGCTATCGAAGCTCCGTCATAGGGATTAAGCCTTTGTTGTTGCTTATTCTTCTCCAGCAATAAATCATATTCTCCTTGTGCCCATAAAGCCTCTTCCCAAACCATATTAACGGAATCCTGTTCCGGAAGAGCCTCTATAGCCTTTTGGGCATAGAAGAATGCCTGTTCATAGTCTCCGTCGGACAGCTTTTGATAAGCCAATCCGTAGTAGCCGTATGGACATGGATCATTGCCCTCAATTGACTTTATCAGTAATTTCTCTGCCTCTTTTGGGTCCAATAAAGTTCTGCTTAAGAGGTAATACAAAGCTTTATTGTCCTTTTCCTTTTCCAGATAAGCAGAATACTCCTCATGTAAATCATGCATCGGTTTATATATTTCCATATAGGTTTGATAAATTCTGTGCCAGTTTATAAGCAAGGGTCTTTCATCCAATCCGGCTTTTAAAAATTCAATAGCACTATCCGGATCAAAATAAGATAAATATAAATATATATTCAATTCATTATCCGGATCGTGGTTCAGCCTCGCTTCCAAATAAGACTTAGCTCCATCAGAACCAAGGCTTGCTAAAATATCCGAAAAGTATGTATCTATTTCTGATTTGCTCAGCTGTATTAATTGAGTCTTTCTTATTTTTCTAACTCCCATCTCAATACTTTCAGGGAACTCAGTAAAGAGATAATCAACTTTGTCCAATTCATAAAAGTACTGTCCGGTATAGTAACGATACTCAGGCTCATAACCCTCATTATCCTTTTCGTCTGCCGCATATTGAGTTTCCTGCCATTGAAGCACTGCAACTTTATCAGGATTAATAATATAAATAGGTTTATTGAAAGGCCGTGACCAAAAAGAGGTTTTAATATCCACTGTCATACTTTTTTCATCAGGCTCGAGGTCTAAGTCCAGTATATCCACTTTTATAATGCCTTCCCGAACTTTAACCGTTTCTCTGATATTAGGTAACAGTTTAACTTCCTTTCCGTTTATCTCAACAGTATAGGAAGTATCCAAACCGTTCACTAAATATACTTCTCTTGACAAACCCATTAAGAACGAACTAATTATATAAAGCATTAATCCCAGAACGACAATTGCCGGAAAGATGAAATTTGGAAGTATAAAGGATAATTTCCTTTCTCTTTTCTCCGATCTTTCAGATATTAAAGATCCTTTTATCCTGCGGGATTTATTATAATTACGTTGAGATTTCTTTCTATATGTACGTAACGGCTTTTTATCCTTCAATTCCGGAAAAGCATTTTCGCATTTCTCAATTACTTCCAGTGCGGATTTATGATCTCCGACATATTGGTAGGATTCAATAAGTAAATAGATATAATAAAGCCTATCCTTAATTTTTTCTTGTATAATATGTTCAACATAAGGTTTTGCTTGATCGGGCTTTAGATTTTTCATTAGGGCTTCAGCCAAATTTTCTTCTACTTTTATGTCTTTTGTCAAAGCAAGTGACGATCTGAAGAAATCCTCTGCCTCATCAAACTTATTTAAAAAAGTATGTACCAAGCCCAGTGCATTTAATATTTGAGCATTGTCGGAACAATGCATTCGAACATCCCGCGCAACGGAATTTAAACTGTCTACATCTCTAAAGTAAGCTATTGACTTGAAGAGTTCAACTGCCGCTGATGTATTATTGGGATCTTGAATCCACCTTTGATATTGGGAATCAACGATTTGTTTTAAACTTCTTTCCCAATCCTTAAGACTTACAACACGGTGTTTTCTACAAATCGAACACTGGTCTATAACCCTCTTTTTTCCCAACGGAATGATGGGGATAAATGCAAAAACAAAAAATTTTGTAGTTTCATAAGATTTCAATTGTGTATGCTTGCCGCAAAATTCACACACTCCCTGATGGCTATGCTCATTTTTTTTACCATAATACCACGTACCTATACCATTGACTGTATAAGGCAAGAATTACACCTCCAATATGTGTTTGTTAGTTTACAAAATAATAAAAGCACTTTTACCTGTCCTTTTCACGTAACCTTCATAATTAAATACGTTACGAGCAATAGGCAAGTGCATTAAAGTCAATTTACAGTTTTACTATTCAATATTATACCATTACGAATTTATGTTGACAATAAATTGCTTAATAACCAAAAACACCTCAAAAAAATAATCCTAAAAACATTAATCGAAAAATTACCGTTTTTCATCAGCATGCAAAAAAATCTTATATTTACTTCATTTTATTAATATTCTCCCATGATCGAAATTATTAAAGAATACTTTTAAGGGTACATACTATCTAAATAACACTTTATTTTATTTTATAATATTCCACTTGATATTGCTTCACAAAATAAATATACTGTAATGAGGAAACAATTAAATATTTAATAAGGAGGATTTACTGTGCAATATTTTCTCAATGGCGTTATTGATTTTTTGCCAAACCTTATTATGTTTATTATTGCAGGTGTACTTATTTGGCTTGCAATAGTAAAAGAATATGAGCCCACCCTTTTACTTCCCATCGGGTTTGGCGCCATATTGGCAAACATACCGTTATCCAATGCTATAGGATCCGAAGGTGTATTAACAATATTATATGATGCAGGAATAAAAACTGAGCTTTTCCCTGTATTAATATTTGTAGCTGTAGGCGCAATGATAGACTTCGGCCCGTTACTTAAAAACCCGTTTATGATGTTTTTCGGTGCCGCCGCCCAGTTCGGTATTTTTGCAACAATGCTGGTTGCGATTTTGTTGGGATTTGATCTTCCTGAAGCAGCAAGTATCGGTATTATCGGTGCTGCTGACGGTCCGACATCCATAGTGGTTGCACAAAAGCTTGCCGAAAAGCTGGTTGCTCCTATTACAGTTGCCGCATATTCTTACATGTCTCTGGTTCCTATAATTCAACCTCCTGTTATAAAGCTCTTCACAACTAAAAAAGAAAGACTTATCCGTATGGAATACACCGAGACAAACGTGCCGAAATGGGTCAAAATTTTATTCCCGATAGTTGTTACATTACTTGCCGGATTAATCGCACCCTCAAGTGTATCCTTGGTAGGTCTTTTAATGTTCGGTAACCTTATAAGGGAATGCGGTGTTTTGGAAAGACTATCCAAGTCTGCTCAGAATGAACTTGCAAATCTTGTAACAATTCTTTTGGGAATCACTATCGGATCTACCATGGTTGCAAAAGATTTTCTTAAATGGGACACGCTCTTAATTATCGGTTTAGGTCTTGTGGCTTTCATATTTGACACTATAGGCGGGGTTTTGTTTGCTAAGTTTTTGAACCTGTTCTTAAAAACCAAGATAAACCCGATGATCGGCGCTGCCGGTATTTCTGCATTTCCAATGTCAGCCAGGGTTATTCAGCAGATAGCAAAGAAGGAAGATCCGTCAAACTTTATTATAGCTCAGTCCATAAGCGCTAACGTTTCAGGACAGTTGGGATCGATAGTTGCCGGGGGTATGATTCTTGCTCTCGTACCGAGATTTATGTAAAGAGGAGTGAATTGCATGGATATTCAGTGGGACGTATTTATGAAGGGTCTTGAGGTGGCCGGCTTGGGTCTTGCCGGTGTTTTCAGCGTATTAATTCTGTTTTTTGTTATTACCAAGATAATGGTTGCTATGGGTAATAAATTAGAAAAAAATGACTCTTCCCAGTCTTAAAAATACCCAACAACTATAAGTCTCAAAATATAGGTATGATAGGGCTAAATATTTATTATGTGAAGAAAAATGCGTAGGAAACTTTAGTTTTCGGAACATTTTTCTTCACATTTATTTGATGCACCTAAGTAATAATTATTTGAATTTATAAAAAATCAACCTTTATTGCATAATATATTTATATAGTAGCTTATAATTGCTTTATTATTATCATGCGGATTTTTAATCAAAATGCTATAAGAAAGAAGAGAAAATGATATGAATTACATAGTCTATGACCTGGAACTTAACAGCAAACCTTTTAAAAGCACTATTCCCAATGAAATCATAGAAATAGGTGCAATAAAGCTTGACGATAACCTGTGCAAAATTGATACCTTCAACTCCTTTATCAAACCTAAATATTTTAAAAAGCTTTTTCCCGTTGTTAAAAGAAAAACAAACATCTCCCAGGAGGACATCAATAACGCCGATGACTTCAAGGATGTCATTCGCAGATTCATAAAATGGGTTGGAAACGATTATATATTAATCAGCTGGGGACATGATGACGTACATCACCTGAGTTTAAACTGCAGATATCACAGGATGAGTACCGGCTGGCTTAAAAGAAATATTGACATTCAAAAACAGTTTTCAGCTATTAACAATATGCCCCCAGGTCAAAGATATAGCCTTGAAAATGCACTGTCACAGATAGGATTGGAAGTAGAGGAAGAACTTCACAGAGCCTTAAATGACGCCGAGTATACTGCACAAATATTTACTATGATATTTGATAAGCTTAATCTGACAACCTTTAATACAGTGAAAATTAAGCATAAGTATAAAAAATCAAAAAGACTCTCCCGTTAGAATTTTTTTTGCTTGTTGAACCTCTGTTGCATTAGGTTCTCTGACTCCTTCAAGTTCGTATTTCTGTCCGAGCTTTTCCCACTTATATGCACCCATGCTGTGATAAGGCAAGACTTCGACTTTTTTTACCGTCTTAAGCCTGCCAATAAATTTCGCTGCCTGTTTGAGATCCTCCTCATCGTCAGTATATCCCGGAACAAGTACATACCTTATCCAAATAGGAATTCCTTGCTCGTCTACATATTCTGTAAACCTTATTATTTTTTCATTGGATACCCCGGTAAGGAGTTTGTGCTTTTCCTCAACAGCATGTTTTATATCGAGCAAAACCAAGTCAGTATAACGCAATAACTCCTCAACCTTCTCAACATCGGCAAAACCGTTGGTATCCAAGGCTGTATGTATGTTCATTCCCTTTGCCAGCTTGAAAACCTCCGTTACAAAATCAGCCTGCAGTGTCGGCTCTCCGCCGGAAACGGTGATTCCTCCACCGGAAAACCTTATATAATCTATATATTTTTTCATTTCGTCGATTACTTGCAGAGGAGTGTATTCCTGTCCTCCCCCAGCATCCCACGTATCTCTGTTATGGCAGTACAAGCATCGGAGGGGGCAACCCTGCATGAATACCACAAACCTTATACCCGGCCCGTCCAGTGTCCCAAAAGATTCAAACGAATGTATTCTTCCTTTAATTGTCATTGCCCCCACCCCCGCTTTTATATTTTTTCATGTATTGTCCTGTTAATAACGTCAAGCTGCTGTTCCCTTGTAAGCTTTATAAAGTTTACCGCATATCCGGATACCCTTATGGTTAGCTGAGGATATTTTTCAGGATGTTCCATGGCATCGAGAAGGGTCTCCTTTTCAAATACATTAACATTTATATGGTGCCCTCCTTGACTGAAGTATCCGTCAAGCATAGCCTTTAGGTTGTTTATCCTCGTTTCCTCATCCCTTCCGAGAGCTTTAGGAATAATTGAAAAGGTATAGGATATACCGTCCTGAGCATATTCATAAGGAAGCTTTGATATACTGCTTAAAACAGCCAAGGCCCCTTTCATATCCCTTCCGTGCATAGGATTTGCTCCCGGTGCCAAGGGTTCTCCGGTTTTTCTTCCATCCGGTGTATTTCCTGTCTTTTTGCCATAAACCACATTTGAGGTTATTGTGAGAATAGACAATGTAGGCACTGCCTTTCTATAGGTTCTCTGTTTTCTGAGCTTATCCATAAATTTTTTAACAATGCCGGTAGCTATATCGTCAACACGTTCATCATTATTGCCAAACTTGGGGTAATCTCCTTCAACCTCATAATCCACAACCAGATTATTTTCGTTTCTTATTGGCTTCACCTTTGCATATTTTATAGCACTAAGGGAATCTGCCACAACAGACAGCCCAGCAATACCACATGCCATTGTTCTGAAGACTTCCCGGTCGTGAAGAGCCATCTGGAGTCTCTCGTAGGCATATTTGTCGTGCATATAGTGAATTATATTAAGCGTGTTTATGTATAGCCTTGCAACCCAGTCAAGAACCATATCAAAACGCTTCATCACATCATCATAATCGAGATATTCGGTTTCTATTGACGCAAACATCGGTGCAATCTGTTCCCCTGTCATTTCATCCTTTCCACCGTTGATAGCGTATAAGAGAGCTTTTGCAAGGTTGCATCGAGCACCGAAAAACTGCATTTGCTTTCCTATCCTCATCGCCGAGACACAACAAGCGATTCCGTAATCATCCCCCCAATAATGCCTCATGATGTCATCGCTTTCATACTGAATGGAGCTGGAATGAATCGAAACCTTTGCGCAGTATCTTTTAAAAGCCTCCGGAAGATTGACGGACCAAAGCACCGTTAAATTCGGTTCCGGAGAATGGCCCAAATTATATAATGTATGCAAGAACCGGAAGGAAGTTTTTGTTACCAGAGTTCTTCCATCCAGAGCCATGCCTCCTATACTTTCGGTTACCCATGTGGGATCTCCGCTAAAGAGCTTTTCATACTCCGGTGTTCTCAAAAACCTTACCAGCCTCAGCTTTATTACCAACTGATCAATAAGTTCCTGAGCCTCTTCCTCGGTTATTCTTCCCTCTTTCAAGTCCCTTTCTATATAAACGTCAAGGAAAGTGGATACCCGGCCAAGACTCATTGCTGCTCCGTTTTGCTCCTTAACAGCGGCAAGATATGCAAAATACAGCCATTGTACTGCCTCTTTTGCATCACTTGCAGGCTTGGAGATGTCAAAACCGTAGCTTAAAGCCATTTCCTTAAGCTCCTCCAAAGCCCTTATCTGCTCCCTTATTTCCTCTCTGTTGCGCACGGTCTCATAGTCAATATAGTCCAACTCAAGGTTTTCCATTTCATATTCTTTTTCTGCAATAAGTCTATCCACACCATAGAGTGCTACCCTTCTGTAATCACCGATTATTCTTCCTCTGCCGTATGCATCGGGAAGACCTGTAATTATGCCGGCTTTTTTTGCCCTACGCATTTCCTTCGTATACACATCATAAACGCCCTGATTATGGGTTTTCCTATATTTTGTGAATATCTCAACCACATCGGGGTCAACCTCTTTGCCATAGGCTTCGGCTCCTTTAATAACCATTCGCATGCCACCAAAGGGCATTATCGCCCTTTTCAAAGGTTCATCGGTCTGCAATCCCACAATTACTTCCAGGTTCCGGTCTATATATCCCGGCTTGTGAGACGTAATCGTTGATATGTTATGGGTGTCCACATCCAAAACTCCGCCGTTCTCCCGTTCCTTTTTCAGAAGCTCCATGACTTTATTCCAGAGCTTCCCCGTCTTTTCCGATACACCCTTTAAAAAGCTTTCATCTCCCTCATAAGGTGTATAGTTGTTTATTATAAAATCCCGAACATCAATTTCTACGCACCAGTTTCCCTTTTTAAACCCTCTCCAAGCTTCCATACATACCAACACCTTTCCAGTACTTTAAACTTGGTCCATAAATTTTAAATTTAATCGATTTATATTTATATATTTACCCCATAATCCAATACAATACTCAAAAATAAAAATATATTATTAAAAGCTGATGTCACCGATTTTTTTGATTGCAATCTTTCCCATTGAAGTCTCTACATAGGCTTTAGTAGGGTAACCCGAATCCCCAAACTCATTTACCTCCAATTCTCCTATGCTCTCAAAGGCGATTTGCGAACCTTCCGGCAGCATCAAATCAATATTTCCGGTACCGGTCTTAAATATGTATTTTCCGTCTTCTTTAAACTCCGCCTTTACGCTGATACTTCCAATATTCTTTATAATACTGGATTCTCCTTCTATTTTTCCGTTCGATATTTTAACATTTCCAATATCTCCGTTGATATTTACCACACCGTCGAATTTGTTGATTTCCATGTTCGCCATATTAATATCCGCATTGAGAATCCCCTTTATATCATCATGAAACTTTATATTTCCGATATCGACTTTAAGATTTAAAGTATTAACACCTTTCGGCAGGTATATTATCAAATCAATACTTCTGTCTATAGGATTTTTATCCTTTCCTTCGTATTGGGAATTGAAAACAATTTTATCTTCCTCTTTATTTATTTGTATATTAAAATTTTTTAGCTTTTCACTTAAAACTTCTTTCTTAAAAACACCCCTTACCCTCTTTGTCACTTCAAATTTAATCTCGGACTTTTCCCAGGTGTAAACCTCAATATTTCCGGAATCGCAAAAAAGGTCAAGAACAAGAGGTTTATCCGCTTTAATCATCCTTTCAATATAGGAATTCACCTCATTTTTAGGTCCCGGTTCAATTGTTGAAACTGTACAAGCAGAAAACAAAACCGTCTGCAATAAAGCCATAACTGCTATAAGATAATATTTCAAAACCCTTCACCTCTTTCTATCAGTATTATTTCTCTGTATTGATAAATAATAACATAGTGTTAAAGCTTACTACAAATATTTCCTGAACAAAAAGATAACCCCGATTCTTATATCCTGTCCCAAAAACAGACATAAGAACCGGGGCTAAACTATGCACCAGTTAAACTCCATTCATAAAATAAACTAAAGCTATAAATATATTAACGCAATTTGCAAATAATTCTTGCTATAGTGGCCTCATCAGTACCTTTCACTATTACAAATTCTCCAACCTGTATTGATCTCGAAAGGTTCTTATTCTTAATCAAATTATTAAAGGAATCTGCGTCTTCTATCAACCCTGCTTCATAAAGCTTTTTAGCGACGTCCGTTGATGTATCTCCATATTTTATCGTGATTTTGACCTCCTGTACCGGCTCATGGGTGGGTTTTGCATTATCTTCCTTCATGTCCGCATTTTCTGTGGGTTTTGCATTATCTACTTTTGAATTCTCACTTTCCGCCGGCTTTGGATTATTAACCGGGTTATTATATGCAGGTACGGTTTTATCCTCCAATATGGTTTCACTGTCTCTTTTTCCTTTATCCTCTTCCGTACTGATTATAGTGTCGCTGACCATTACCATACCGTATTGCTTTGCCCTCTCCATTATCTCCTCTTTACTCATTTGAGGACTCATTCCTGCAGAATATATAATACCCACTAAAGCTGTAAATACAATGCCTATTCCGATCCCCATCAAAATACTCTTTATATAAAAGCTCTTCATAAGCTCCCTCCAGCAAATAATAATTAAAACATATAGTATTGTCCGAAAAAAGACAATTACATAATATAAAGCAAATATTATTTATTTACACCAAGTATGAGCTGGATTTCTCCTTTTCCCATACTTAACTTTTTTGCAATTTCAGTCTCATTGAATCCCCTTTGAGCCAAGGCTATAACTTCTTTATGCTTACTGTTTACAGCAATAATTTTTTCATCAATCATTCTGTGTGATTTAACCAAAGAAGGTTCGGCATTGATAACAAAACCACCTCCGTTGGGAAGTCTTCCGGTATCAAAGCCATTATCCTTTATTAAAGCATCGTTATCCTGTGATATACTTTTTGCTTTTTCATCAATACTCTCAAATGCCTTCTGAACTTCCTTGCTCTTCTTATCCACTTCGGAAACAATGTAATCCGAAATCCTGTTAAGTTCATCAATCATAAGCTCGGCATCGGCAATAATTTTTGAAAGCACTTCCTTCTTTTCATCAAATCTTTTTTCATCTTCCAAGAACTTCTTTTTGTCATAAGCAATCCAAACCATCGAAATCAGTATTAACAAAATACCTATAAACATGATACTCACATAAAAACCCGTCATTTAATATCACTCCCTGCGATTGTCTGGTATTGTAAAACCTCCGGCTTTTAGAATTTTAGCCTATTGGGAAGAATTTTTCTTCTTTAAAGCCTTATATCTATTGTTCCTGTCTCTTCGTCCGCTTCTTTTTCTCCTTTTGTTCCATATCTCCCTTTAAACCGGTTCTTTTTCCGCTTATTTTCATTTTGATTCTTTTCTTTTTCTTCCTCTACATTTATTTTTGCATTTTGAGCCTCTTCCCGATAATGAACCAAATTGACATTATCCTCAGACTTTTTCTGATTTACTACGGTTTGCTGCTGTTCCATAGCAAGACCTTTATTCTGTTCATCCTTCTGAATTTTTGATATTTCCGATGTCTTAGGAATCATCACTTGAAAATCAATGGGTTTAACTGACATAAAATCACTTCCATTATATTATTATTGCTGATATTAACTCAAAGCCATCAAGCTCTCTTGATTTTCGGCCGTTTCACTCCATGAAATCCAACATTTGATTATTCCATAAATCATTTGTCAATGGGACCTACCCTGATATCAACTCCATCACGGTACAAAGTACAATACCTCAGGTTATCCTTGACATACAAAGAACTTGTACCGATGGTCACCCTCGTCCCCGGATAAATATAATCATATGCCCTGACTTTTCCGTTGGCTTCCTGCTGCAGCCTTTGTTCAATCTGAATCAATTCTCTCTTCAGCTCTTCGATCCTGTTGGAATAATGAATCTTGGTCCTAACGCTTTTTGCCATTATGTCCTGCTTTTCCGGTGTCAGTTTTCCGCTCATCTCCAGCTTTTTGAGTATTGCAATGGCCTGTTCAGCCTTTTTAATATCTTCCTCCATCCGTCTAATCTCTTCCCGCACTTTTTTATATTGATCTTTGAGAGAAGGATCCACACCTACTTCAATTTCCGTCGGAGTATTCATGTAAGATCCAATAACCTTCGCAACAACCTCTTTACCCACCTTGCAGTTACCTCCAACAAGAAGGCCTTTCTTTCCGGATAGTTCGAGCTTGTTTCCGCAGATTACATTACTGTGCATAATAGCTTCCGACTTTATATCTCTTTTGGCTTCAATATTACTGTTTTCAATATATCTGGCAACAATATCTCCGCCGCTTATCAAAACGCCCTTGCCAAGGCCTTGCATACCCCGCCTTAAAATTATATCTCCACCGGCCTTGATAACAGCACATTCCACCACACCCATAACCTCAACACTACCCCCGGCTTCAATTGTAAAACCCGAGAGCACATTTCCCCGAACAATAACATTGCCGATAAAATTTATATTTCCCGTAGAGTTATCAACATCCGCAGGAACTTCATAATTGGCAAATACGTTAACCTTACCGTCTATATAACTGACTTGTCCGTCTATAGCGGCAATAAGCTTCTGCCCGTCTTCGCTTACCGTCACATTTTTACCCATCGGCAGTACCGCCGGTTTACCGTCTATTGCAGGAATATCGGTATTATAGACAGTTTTACCGGGTGTTCCTGCAGAAGGAGGCACAAGAGAACACAATATGTCACCTTTTTTTACACTCTGAATAAGATCCAAGTTTCTGAAATCGACTCTTCCGTCCTCTAAAATTACAGGCTTCTTTTCCCTATTTAAATCAAAATGAAACTCAACTTTTCCGTTTTGCCCACTGGTAGGTGGGGTACCCTCTGCTATTTCTATCCTCTCATTATATACAGCATACTTTGAAATATTCTCAACATTTGACTCAATTATTCCGTATACTATTCCTCTTCCTTTCAGGAAGTCAATAATTTCCTTCTCACTTAACACTCTTCCTTCCTCAGGGGGAGCTACAATAATTGATGCCTTCATTTTGTCAGGCGATACCTCTAAAGTAATTAAATCCTTGATATTCCCTTCGCTACCCGTCAAACCTCCGAATAAATTACTCTGATTATCCATATCAAATCCCTCCCTTCTTTTTCATATCGCATCAATCCCTAAGGATACTTTTATGGCGTGCAAGCTTTCCCCGAAGGCGCAAAATTGCCTTTGTGTGAAGCTGCGAAATCCGTGACTCCGATACCTTCATTATCGCACTGATCTCCTTAAGGGTTAAGTCCTCAAAGTAATATAGAGAAACAACCATTTTTTCCTTCTCAGGAAGCTTGCTTATTGCGTCCACCAATATCTCTCTCAGCTCGGCCATTTCCAGGTACCCTTCAGGCTTTTCGTCAGCACTTCCGGAAGAACTGGAAACACCTATTTCATAATTCTGCTCCAAAAATTCCTCAAGGGACACCATCGAAGTTAAACTAACTTCACCCAATAGTTTGTTCAGTTCTTGGACGCTTATACCAAGCCTGTCGGCAACTTCCTTGTCCGATGCCGAATGACCCAGTTCATTTTCCAATTCGGAATAAGCCTTCTCAAGAACTTTATTCTTCTGTCTTAGAGACCTGGGTACCCAATCCAGCTCCCTGATACTGTCGATAATGGCTCCTCTTATCCTTAGCGATGCATAAGTTTCAAACTTAACTCCTTTTTTCAAGTCAAACTTTTCAATAGCATCGATAAGACCGAAAATTCCATATCCTATGAGGTCATCATACTCAACATTTGAACCGAAGTATAAGCTGAGCCTTCCTGCTATGTATTTTACGATATTGGAATACTCCACAATAAGCTGTTCCTTGATTGCAGGATTCTTCGTATCACTGTATTGTTTCCATAATTCCAATTGTTTAGCATTAGCAGTTGACATATTAATCCCCCATTACCCATTTATTTTTATATATATAAGCCTGTAAAACGATTAGAAAAATTGGCAAAACTTACGATTGCGATTTTTGGTCCCTGTCCTTAATCGTAACGTTAGTAACCTTAAGCGGTTCAAACTCTTCATCATATAGATTTTCCTCACCGATATGCATATTCTCTGAGGTGTCCTCTCCTGCTGTCAAATCAATCTTACTTTTTTTCACCTGTACATTTTTCTTAGATGCTTCCGATATAATCTCCTGATTTTCCTTAATTGTATCCAATTCCTTTTTCTGTTTGACTTCTTGTTGCATTCTTTCTATAAAGCTCCTTAAATATGTACCGGCCAGGAAAGACAACACCATGCTTAATGACATTCTTGTACAGATTGTTTTTAATTCATAACCACCCTTGTAGCTCAATATCCCTACAATAATTGTAACGGAAGCACCGATAATAAAAGGTAATTTGTGGGTATAATCCATCCTTATATCCTCTCTCTTATATTCTCTTTATTCCGTGACCAATGGTTTTTACAAGAAGAATGCCCGTTGCCGAATCCAGTTCAATAGTCCTACCATAGCTGCCACCGGTGTCCTCAGCAACCAAAGGAATTCCTAACTGTCTCAACTTATCCTTTGCTGCAATCACATTTCTGTAACCTATCCTCATTAAATCCGAAGCCTGGGAAAAGGAAAACATCTGTGCTCCCCCTGCAATCTTTGCTACAATTCCGGATTTGACCGCACCCAGTCTTTCCATCTCAATAATAAGCGCATCGACAGCAGTATCTACAAACTTAGCGTTGTTGGATTTATTGTTTATTTGTGAACTGTCCGGAAGCATAGCATGAGCCAACCCAATTACTTTAGTCCTCATATCAATGAGAGCTATTCCTACACAAGAACCCAATCCCAAAGTAGTCAATACCGCAGGGTGACACAATGCCTTTAAATCGGCCATTCCAACTTTGACTATGTTTTCCATCAGTTTATAACTCCTAATGCTTTTAATAATACATCGTATGAATCAAAATCCGGCACAAGGAAAAAATCACCTACAACTCTTGTATCTCCCTCCAAATACTCTGTTTCAATATACAAAACAGAATCGCCAAGTTTTCCGAACTCTATTGCCGGAACACTCAATATTGCCCCTGCCATATCAATCGCCAATTCAGGCACTGACGGCAGTATGTTAAGTCCGGTCAAAGAAGACAAGGCTGAAAGATACGAGCCGGAAAGAATGTTTGCAATTTCCTTTAATGCAGAAACCTCAATCTCGTCAAAATTTAAGTATCCTTTCTTTTCGGTCTGAGGCTTTCCCATTAAAATATTAACCCAAATACGTGCTGCTTCATTTTCCAAAATAAACATTATACTTCCTTTTATATCTCCCATAACCCGAAGTAACAAGCCAACCACAGGAATATCGGCCTCACCGAGTATTTCACTTACTTCCTGAAATTTTAGAACCTTAACCTTGGGAACATCCATATCAACCTTTCTTCTCAGCATCTTGGCAAGAGCTGTAGCAGCATTACCCGCGCCGATATTCCCGATTTCCTTCAATACATCTATTTGGAAGTTGTCGAGTTTGTTAAAATCAAGACTCATTTTCCCCTTCTCCTTGTTGTGTGTTGTGTTTCTTCTTCATTTATTTGAGCAAGCTTTTCAATATTTAGAATTATAACAATCCTATCATTTACCTTGCCAACTCCCATCAGGAAATCTTCCGATAAATCCGTCGTAATGTTTCCGATATTTTCTATGGAATCATCGGTCAATTGCAATACTTCATCCACTTCATCCACGATTATTCCAAAGGTAACATCATCTTCTTTTAAAATTATGCTTCGTGTATCTTCCGTTTCGGGAACAGCCGGTAATCCCAGTCTTAACCTCAAGTCCATAATGGGAACTATATCGCCCCTTAAGTTTATAACTCCTTTTATAAAATCAGGAGTCTTAGGGACCCTTGCTGTCGGCATCATCCTCTCGATAGTAGTAACCTTTTGAATATCAATCCCGTAATCTTCTTTTCCCAGTTTGAAAACTACATATTGTCTGCTCACCGAATTTGCTTTATCCTCCATTCTCTTTGCCCCCCTTCTAGACCGCCAGAGAATTTACATCCAGAATTAGTGCTACATTTCCGTCTCCGAGTATGGTTGCTCCTGCAATGCATTTAATTCCGGAAAGCAGCTTGCCCAGCGGTTTTATAACAATTTCCTGCTGTCCGATAAGAGAATCGACTAAAAAACCCGATAGCTTTTCTCCTTTCTTTACAATAACCACCGTCAAGCGCTTCTTTTCCTTGTCATCGTCCGGAACTTCCAGGATTTCTCCGAGTTTCACAATCGGTATTACCATGTTTCTCAGTAAAATTACGTCCTGCTTTTGAACGTTTTTTATCTGGTCCGGGGTAATCTTTATTATTTCCTTTATACTGTTTAGAGGTATGGCGTATTTTTCACTCCCGATAACAACCAGCAATGCCTGAATAATTGCAAGAGTTAAAGGAAGCCTTATTATAAACTTGCTGCCCTTGCCCGCTTCTGTCTCAACCTCAACCACACCGCCCAACTGCTCAATTTTAGTTTTCACCACATCAAGGCCGACACCCCTGCCGGATATGTTTGAAATCTTATCCGATGTGCTGAAAGACGGTTTAAAAAGGAAATCTATAATATCCTTCTGAGTTAGAGTATTAACCATTTCCTTCTTCACGAGTCCTCTTTCAATAGCTTTTTTCTTGACTTTTTCCAAATCTATGCCTTGACCGTCGTCATCCACTTCTATAACAACGTTATTTCCATCCTGATATGCTTTTAAGTTTATCTGACCGACTGCAGGTTTTCCTGCCTGTGCCCTCTTTTCCTTGGATTCTATTCCGTGATCGGCGGAATTTCTTAAAAGGTGGATTAAGGGATCTCCTATCTCGTCAATAACCGTTCTGTCCAGTTCAGTCTCTTCACCGGACATATTCAATTGAATCTCTTTTCCCAGTTCCCTTGAAACATCTCTAATCATTCTCGGAAATCTATTAAATACCATCTCCACAGGTACCATTCTAACCTTCATAACGGCATCATGAAGACTTGTGGTAATACGCTCCAGGTACTCAATTGATTCACCGTAAGCTTGAGAACCGTCTTTAATATCCAGCCCTTCCAAACGGGTCTTAATAATAATCAGCTCACTCACAAGATTCATCAAAACATCCAGCCTGTCTATATCGACCCGGACGGTTTTTCCTGTCTTCGTCTTATGCCCTTGTGAACTTTGTACTTTATTGTCCTGTTCTTTTTTCTCAGGTTCATGCTGAGAACTGTCTGTATCCTCGGATTTTATATCTTCTTCGGAAGACATATCTGAAGGTTGAGGACAGTTTTTAATATCTATAGCCTCGAGAGGCACTACTATTACTTTGTCAACCTCAGCTATTCCATTGATACTCTTATCAAAAACTTCAGGTGATTCCTTTGAAACACATACTACAGTAAATTCAAAATCAAACTTTTCGTCCTCAATGTCCTCCACTTTCGGTACCGATTTGATTATTTCAGAATATCTTTCAAGAGTCTGAAAGATTATAAAGGACCGAGCCGATTTTAAAACGCAGCTTTTATTTAATACCACCGTTATTTTATAAGCATTCATGCCCATCCCTATAGCTTTATTGACAACATTCTGCTCATATTGATTGAGGGTAAAATTAGCAGTAGGATACATTGCCTGTTCCGTTTTTTCTTCATTTTTAACTACAGGTTGCTTAGTGGGTTGTGCAGTTGCAGATGTCTTTTTTTCAATACTGTCATTTAGCTCCGTAATTATATCATTAAAATCGTTATTACCTTCTTCACCGCTGTTTACAATGTTTTCCGTATAACTTTCAAGAGCGTCAAGACATTTGAAAAGCAAATCGACAAGTCTTGATGACACGCTTATTTGATCGTTTCTAAGTGCCTGCAAGACATTTTCCATATCATGGGTAAGTTTAGCCATTCTACCAAATCCCATAGTACCGGCCATGCCTTTTAACGTATGAGCCACCCTGAAAATCTCGTTAAGAACCGATTTATCTTGCGGATTTTGCTCCAATTGAAGCAAAGACTGGTTTAGTCCCTGCAAGTGCTCTTTTGTTTCATCGATAAATATCTCGAGGTATTGACTCATATCCATCATCTATGCACCCCCACAGTTTTCATAATCTCCTTCGCAATTTGGTTTAACGGAACTACAACATCTACCAGTCCTGTCGAAATTGCTACTCTGGGCATTCCGAATACCACACACGAGCTTTCGTCCTGAGCAATTATATGGGCATTGTTTTTGGTTTTCAGCTTCTCTATCCCCTTGGTTCCGTCTTTTCCCATGCCGGTCATTATTACTGCAACAATATTACCGATACCGCTTTCGGATACCGATTCCATCATTACATCAACAGATGGTCTGTGTCCTTCAACCGGTGGATCCTTTGTAAGTTTAATCCTATAAATGCTGTTACTGCTTTTTTTAATAGTCATATGGAAATCTCCCGGTGCAATATATACATGGCCGTTTTTTACAACCTCATTATCTTCAGCCTCTTTGACATTAACACCGCTCATGGAATCCAGTCTTTCTGCAAGAGACTTTGTAAACCCGGGAGGCATGTGCTGTACAACCAAAAAAGCCGATTCTATATCCGGAGATATTAACGGAATAACCTCCTGCAAAGCCTTCGGGCCACCGGTAGATGTACCTATGGCTACTATACTTTTAATTTTGTCCCCACAGGTATTATTTCTTTTTTCCATGGGTGCCTTACATTTTTCACCTATCACGGGAAGCTTTAAATTCTTACAAATCTTAACCTTCCTAATTATTTCCTCCTTCAAATCTTCTCTTTTCATTTCGAATATATTTCCAGGCTTTGCAATAAAGTCCATTGCTCCCTCATCCAACGCCTGCATGGTAGCATAAGCACCTTCTTTTGTGTAACTGCTCAACATTATCACCGGAATTCGGCTGATTGCTTGCAATCTTCTCAAGCATTCAAGACCATCCATAACAGGCATATTTAAATCCATGGTAATAACATCAGGATTAAGTTTCTCGGCTTTATCAAGTGCCTCAACCCCGTTTTTTGCAGTATCTATGACCTGAATTTCACCGTCGCTGTTTAAAATATCGGTAATTGCCTTCCTCATAAAGGCAGAATCATCAACAACCAAAACCCTTATTTTGCTTTGCATGCTACCTATAGTCATAAACTATTATCAACCCTTTTTTATAAGTCTTCTCTGTTCTTGAAATATAAAGCTTATTAACCTTTCTCTGTCCTTTTCGTTAATCTTTTCAAAGGATACTCCAATCTCGTATTTGTATACGCCCATATCTTTATCATATATCGTAAACCTAACTACTTTTCCAATAAAATGTATCTTGTTTAAATCATTTAAGGATAATTCACATTCCAGAATACTGCCATAATCAACCTTTTCCTTAAGTCGTATACATACCCCTCCACCGCTTAAATCTCTTGTATAGGTCTTTGTTAATTTTCTGTCATTTTCACCGGGATTTCCCCGGTTCTGTGTATCCACCAATCTGTAAGTTACGGGAAGCGCACATTCAAATCTGAAAAATTCCCTTCTCTGAATTTTCTTAATCTCCGACAACGCTTCCATCTTTAACAGACTGATTCGGTTTCTAATCCCTCTGTCAAGGACCTTGGCAACAAAGCTATAAAGATTATCTTGCATAATAAATATGATCTCCATCTGAGTTCCTATGTTTACAGGGTATAACCTACCCCTGTATATAGGAACTGCAATATAGAAAATTTTATCATCTTCCGCCCATTCAAACTCGCTTACCAAAAGGTTACCGGCCTGAATGTCCCTTAGGTTGTATTCTCTTACCTCCAGTTTTAACCCTACTTTTAAATCATTAATCCTCATAGCTACCTCCCAACTCGTCCTTCTCGACTTTACCTACATACTTAACCGTTCATCAGGTTTACAAGTCTTTGTACAAAGCTTCTTATACCTTTTTCTTTGGAAACTGTGCCTTCTGTGCTGTCATCCAATAGTTTTCTTGACATTTCCATAATCTGCTTTGAAGCTTGACTTTTAGGATAGCTTAAGATGAAAGGTTGCTGCATTTTTACTGCCTTTATTACCTGTTCGTCATGAGGAATGAATCCTAATGGATGAAGATCAATAGTAAGAAATTTTCCGGTTACAAAAGACAGCTTATTTAATATATCACTTGCTTCATTGGCACTTTCCGCCCTGTTTACTACAACCCTTATGTTTTTGCTCCTGTCCCTGTGAGATACTACTTTTATCAAAGCATATGCATCGGTGATTGAAGTCGGTTCCGGGGTGGTTACCAAAATCACCTCATTTGCTGCCATAACAAAACTCATGACGCTTTCGGAAAGCCCGGCCCCAGTATCAATTAAAACAATATCGGCCAGCTTGTCCAGTAAGGAGATATTAGATATAAACCTTTCCAACTGTTCATCATCAAGTTTTACTAAATCTTCAACCCCTGATCCTCCGGATATAAATTTGATGTTTTTCGGGCCATCGGTAAGTACCTCAAGTATGCTTCTGTTATTGTATATAACATCAACTAAAGTTAGTTTTGGAATTATTCCCAACATGACATCGATGTTTGCCAGTCCAAAATCCGCATCCAGTATGGCAACCCGCTTTCCCATTTCACTTAAAGCTATGGCAAGGTTTACGGTAACATTAGTCTTTCCCACGCCACCTTTGCCGCTGGTAACGGTAATAACTTTCGCCGTTTTTTCACCGGTGCTCAAGATATTTTCCTGTCCGGCTGCATGCCTCTCTTTTAGATTATCAATAATTTGTCTGAGTTTTTCAGCTTGATCTATCATACACCATTGCTCCTAACAAATTTTTTGCAATCTTATCGACATTGGCAATTTCGATGTCATCAGGCACACTCTGTCCCATAGTTACAAAAGACAGTTCTTTTTTGGTTCGGTATCTTGAGTTTAGAATAACTCCCGGTGAAGAGCTTTCATCAAGCTTTGTAAAGATCAATTTATAATCTTGCAAAAAACTATAGTTTTCAATTATTTCTCTGCAGTTTTTCATACCGGTAGTAGTACTTAGCACAAGAAATACTTCATCGGCACATGATGCTTCAAGGCTGTGTGAAACTTTTTCTGTAAATTTACTTTCTATGATAATTTTTAGCCTATGATAGTTTTCAATGGGGCTTGTGAGCCATAATTTGGCTTACAAGCCCTTAGTTATAATATAGTAAAAAG